>Ga0315909_10002389_pt1 | contig 24052 bp, 22 predicted proteins | sample LakEriMetagenome_11_FD_203527 | JGI IMG/M metagenome (GOLD analysis project Ga0315909, IMG submission 203527) | Freshwater fungal communities from buoy surface, Lake Erie, Ohio, United States - Buoy 2 MA125 | ecosystem: Environmental > Aquatic > Freshwater > Lake | place: USA: Lake Erie, Ohio...
GTTGCGCACCGTGGCGAGCCAGCCAAGAGTGGCGCGATGTACGGCTTCGGTGCGATGCCCGACGGTGATCAGACCCTGCGCATGGTCATGGGTGGTGTGCTCGACGCCATGCATTCGACGGCTCCCGAGGCCTGACATGGCCTGGGTCCTCGCCGTCGACCTCGGCAACGGTGGCCCCAAGGTGGCGGCCGTGCACGCCGACGGCAGCCTCGGCCCCACTTCGCAGCGGCCCGTCGCAGTGGACATTGGCATGGATGGCCGCGCGACCCAGGACGCCGGTGAGTGGTGGACCACCCTGCTGGAGTGTGTCCGCGAGGTCACGTCTCAGATGGGGTCCGAGCCGGCAACGGCCGTGGGCATCACCGGACAGTGGGGATCGACAGTCCCGGTCGATGAGCACGGCGAGCCCGTCGGCCCGGTGTTGCTGTGGGCCGACACCCGCGCACGCCCCTACATGCGCGAGGTCATCGGTGGCCCGATCTCGGTGCAGGGATTCGCACCGCAGAAGGTCCTGCCGTGGATCCGCATCACCGGGGGAGCACCGACGCCGTCAGGAGCCGACCCCACAGGGCACTCCTTACTGCTCCAGCGACAGATGCCCGACATCTACGCCCGATCGCGATGGCTGCTCGAGCCCGTCGATTTCCTCGGCATGCGCTTCACCGGGCACGCGGCCGCGACGCCCGCGTCGATGATCCTGTCCTGGCTGACCGACAATCGCATCGGTGCTCAGCCGCGCTACGTCGACTCCCTCGTGCGCAAGGCTCAGCGCGATGCGCGTCGCCTGCCTCCGTTGGTGCCGATGGGCACGGTGCTCGGCTCGGTCTTGCCAGACGTCGCGGAGGCCACGGGGCTCACGCCGGGCATCCCGGTGGTGACGGGCCTGCCGGACCTGCATGCCGCGATCCTTGGCAGTGGCGCGATCGAGCCCTATGCCACCCATGTGACTGTGTCGACCACAGCCTGGATCAGCTCGCGCGTGCCCTTCAAGCGCACGGACGTGCTCCACTCCATGGCGTCGGTGCCCGGATTCGACCCGCAGATGCCCGTGGTGGCCAACAACCAGGAGATCGGCGGCGGCGCTCTGCGCTGGTTGCGCGAGCAGGTCTTCGATGAGGATTACGCCGCGCTCACCGCGGCGGCCGCCACCGCTCCCGCGGGGTGCGAGGGCGCGCTCTTCGCGCCTTGGCTCAATGGCGAGCGCAGCCCCGTCGAGGACAAGGACCTTCGGGGGGCCTTCGTCGGCCTCTCCTTGCGCACCGACCGCGCAATGATGGTCCGCGCCGTCATGGAGGGTGTCGCCCTCAACGCGCGCTGGCTCTTCGACACCTACGAGAAGTTTTGCAAGCGTCGCATCGACTCGGTGCGCATCCTCGGCGGTGGGGCGCACTCCGATCTGTGGTGCTCGATCTACGCCGGTGTCCTTGACCGGCCCGTGGAGAAGGTCGCGCATCCCCGCGACGCCCAGCTCATCGGTGCCGCGCTGTGGGCGATGGTGAGCCTGGGCGAGATGACCCTGCCCGAGGCAGCAGCGCGGGTGCGCGTGGAGCGCGTCTTCGACCCCGCCGATGGCGATCGGGACGTCTACCAGGATGCCTATGCGGAGTACCGCGGCCTCTACAATCGGCTCAAGGGGCTCGGCGCGCGATGACCTGCCACCCGGGTGACAATGGGCGGGTGAGCAGTATCGGCAGCCTGGCGTCTCGCCTGGTGGTCGTTGCCCTCCTGACCCTTGGACTGGTGGGCATGCACCACCTTGTCGTCGCTGCCTGTCACCACGGTGGCACTCACGTTGGTCACTCCACGATGCTGACGTCCGACGCAACCCCGAGTCACGCGTTGCATGATCCGGCCCTCGCGGCGGTGGTCTCGGTGCCGGAGGAGGCCCCCGACCAGGCGCCTTCTGGCCTTGTCGGTATCGCGGCGACGTGCCTCGCCATCCTGCTCATGATCATCGGCCTCGTGCTGCCCCGCCTCGTCTCACGCCTGCGCCACGTCACGGTGCGCGAGCGCTGTCTCGGCACGATGCGGTTCAACGCTCGCCCCCTCGAGCCTCCAGACCTCCGACTCCTCTCTGTGTCGCGAACGTGATCGGTCAACCCCTCGCTGACCTATCACTCGCCCACACTTGAGAGGAAAGAAGGAATGATTCGAAAGACCTTCGCGGCGGTGGCCGTCGCTGGCCTGGGGCTTGTCCTGGCTGGCTGCGGTGGCTCGCACGATATGGATGACATGGGCATGGCTTCGCCATCGGGCACTTCGGGGGCCTCGGCTGCCGATGCCATGTTCGCGCAGATGATGATCCCCCACCACGAGCAGGCTGTGGAGATGTCCACGCTGGCTGAGACTCGGGCTTCCAGCCCGGAGATCAAGGCGCTCGCCGCTGAGATCAAGGCGGCCCAGCAGCCCGAGATCGACCAGATGACCGCGTGGCTCGAGGAGTGGGGCATGCCGGTGATGTCGGGCATGGATGCCATGGGCGAGCACGGCGGCCATGGCATGTCCGGCATGCTCACCGATGAACAACTGCAGCAACTGGCGGATGCCCAGGGACCGGAATTCGATCGGCTCTTCGCGGAGTTCATGATCCTGCACCACGAGGGCGCCATCGACATGGCGGAGGACGTGGTCGACTCCAAGGATCCGCGGGTGGCGGCCCTTGCGCAGGCGATCCTGACCACGCAGGCGGAGGAAATTGCCCAGATGCAGGCCTTCCTTGAAGGTCCTGCCAATGCAGCGGAGGGGGATGCCTCGGCATCCCCCTCTGTCATTGCACTATCTACGCCGCTCGATCACGTGCACGCAGCTGCCTACATTGAGGGGCGACTCCTCATCGGCACGCATACCGGTGTTGCTGAGATCGACCCCGTCTCAGGTGCCGTGAGGAAGCTTGGTGCATCCCGGGATGACTTCATGGGCCTCGCCGGATCGACCGACCTCCTGGTCGCCAGTGGTCACCCTGGCGTGGGTTCCTTGATGCCCGACCCCGTCGGGCTGATCCGCAGCACGGACGGTGCCGAAACCTGGGAGACCGTGTCGCTCACGGGGGAGGTCGACTTCCACGCACTCGCGATCGACGGCGGCCAGGTCGCAGGTTCTGCGACCGCGGGCGAACTCCTCTACTCAGCGGATGGGGGTGCCACCTGGTCGACGATCGCGCAGGGGGAAGCCACCTCTCTCGCGTGGTTCGACGGCCGGCTGTGGATCGCCGATGGCTCGTCCCTGGCGACCTGGACGCCCGGTGACGCTGCACCCCAGACGGTGCCCGAGGCAGCCGGAGTGTTCGTGGCTGCAGCCTCCGATGCCAGCCTCCTGTGGGTCCTGGGGCCCGACGGGTCACTTCTTGCGACCGAGGACGGAGTCAAGTGGAACTCCGCAGGCTCGGTCGACGAGGCTGCCTCACTTGCGGCGTCACCGGACGCCGCCTATGTCGTGACTCCTGACCGCGTCCAGGTCATCCCGGCGCCGGCGTAGCCCGTCAGGGTGGCATGGCCGTCCCGCCCGGATCGAGTCGCCGGAGTGAGTTGGTGTGGGCGGGCATTTCCCACCGAATCCCCTGAAGCCGGCGCCTCCTCGATGAGAGCTGAGTGGGGACGCTCGGTACCTTGGATGAGAAGAACTCGCCACACTGAGCCGGCCCCCTCCAGGGGCTCCCTAGCGACCGGCTCGGCTCGGCGGTCCAATTCATGAGAGACGAGGTCCACCTTGAGTGCGTCGCACTATCCACACGTCGACGAGGCTGTGATCCAGCGCGCTCGCGAGATCCTGGATCGCGAGTTGACCACCTTCTCCCAGCGCACGCCCCGGTCGGCGCAGTGGCTTGCCGACGCCGATCGCAGGATGCCCGGTGGCGTCCCGATGGCCTGGATGCGCTCGCTCTACCGTCACGCCCCGGTCGTCGCCGTCCGCGGATCGGGGTCGCGGTTTGAGGATCTCGACGGCAACGTGTACGTCGACTTCAACGCCTGCGACCTGTCGATGCCGGCGGGGTTCGCCCCCGAGCCCATCGTGCGGGCCATTCACGAACAGGCCCTTCTCGGCAACCACTTCCTGCTACCGACGACCGATGCGGTCGAAGTGTGCCGGCTCCTCGCCGATCGCTTTGGCCTCCCCCAATGGCAATTCACCCTATCGGCCACCGGCGCCAATACTGACGCGATCCGCATCGCCCGCGTGGCCACCGGGCGTTCCACAGTGCTGGTATTCGACGGCAAGTACCACGGCCACCTCGACCAGACGCTGTGGTCACGTACCGACGAAGGCAACATGGAGGGCGATCTCACCGGCCTTGATCCCTCCACGGCACAGACCGCAGACGCCCTCCCCTACAACGACCCCGACGCACTCCGGGCTCGCCTTGCTCGCGGCGATGTCGCCGCAGTCGTGGTCGAGTCGGCTCTAACCAACTGCGGGCTCGTGCTGCCCACCCCCGAATTCGTCACCTCTCTCAACACCGATGTGCGCGCCGCCGGTGCCCTCCTCATCGTCGATGAGACCCACGTCCAGTTCGCAGTCCATGGCGGAGGGACGACCGCATTCGGCATCGAGCCCGACATGCTCACCGGTGGCAAAGGCATCGGTGGTGGCGTCCCCATCGGCGTGATCGGCATGACCGACGCCGTCGCCGAGGTGATGACCGTCAACCGTGACCACGACCCAGGCCTGGTCGAGACCGGCGACGTCTACGGCCTGGCCGTCGGCGGCACCCTCTACGGCAACGCGCTCTCCATGGCCGCCGCCCGCGTCGGTCTCAGTGAGATCTTCACCCGCGAGGCCGGCGTCAGGGTCGACACGCTCGGCGCGCGCCTCCAGACTGGATTGCAACACGAGGTCGACCGCGTCAGCCTGCCGTGGACCATCGACCGGCTCGGCGGCCGCATCCAATTCCGCCTCACCCCGCAAGCCCCACGCAACGGAGCCGAGAGCCTCGCCTCTCTCGTGCTGCCCCTGGCCGACGCCCGCAAGGTCTTCCTGCTCAACCGCGGCGTCTGGGACTCCATCGCCACTGCGGGCCCCTCGGTGTCCTACGCCATCGACGAAGCCGATGTCGACACCTACCTCGAGGTCACGGGTGACTTCCTCGACGAACTCACCCGCTGACCGGTCACCCGTCGCCTCTCGTTGATTGGGTTCGCGTGCTCGGCCCCCGGCGCCGGCGTAGCCCGCCAGGGCGGCATGGCCGTCCCGTCCGAGAGTCCCATTCCCACCGAATCCCCTGAAGCCGGGGGAGTGGGTGGGTCCGGGTCCGGCGTACCATGGAGTTACAACTGAACAGCGGGGGTGACAGGTTTCGACGATCAGAGTTCTGGATCAGGGGAAGCGTGCCGAGGACATCGGCTTATCTCGTTAACGATGCCGGTAACCAAATAACTGCCAAAAAGACGCAGTCCGAGTTCGCACTCGCCGCCTGAGGCGAGTAGCGACTCCGTCAGCCCGGGAAGTCTCCGACCCGGATCCTGACGTCATCTAGGAGACTCACCAATCTCCCCGGTCACGGGGGAGTGCGGAAAGCCAAACAGTGACTGGGCCGCTACCGCGCGGTGCCGTACAAAGCGCGGAGGCCGAGTAGCGACAGCACGGCTACGCACGTAGAAGACCTGACTGGATCTGAGCGGACCCGGGTTCGATTCCCGGCACCTCCACCCCGGGGTGCTAACCGATGGTTGGCACCTGCGATGACCGATGCTCTCGGCGGCTTTCCCCGCCCCGGGAGCATCGTGTTTTCTGGGGTGGGCATCCGACTGCTCGTGGACCAACTACGCACCCGTGCGTACAGTCGCTGGGGTGGAGCCCTCCGATGTCATCGACGCAGTCGTGTCGGCCTTTCCCGGTCTTGCCCCCAAACGCAGTTGGGGTGAGACGTCCTTGTTTTACAACCCTGATGGGGTCCTGCCACACGGCGTGTACTTCGCCACGGTGAAGGAGCAGGACGGAGCCAACGACAAGGCTTCCAGCCTTGACCGGCCCGGTGTGTTCAGACTCTCGTTTGGCCTGTCAGCAGGTGGCTACGAAGCTCTTTTCGGCCCACGGCCCGCTCGGCCCGCAAAGGGAGGTTGCGTAGCCACGGGGCATGACTTCACCGCGGTCGACGAGCTCATGCCGCACCCGGTGTACGGGTGGATGGGCTGGGTTCAGATCCTTTCTCCGTCGAGGCGAAGCTTTGCTGAGGTCCAGCCACTCTTGTCTGCCGGGTACGAGTCTGCTGTGCAGAAGTACACCCGTCAGGTCGCCCGATTGAAGACCTGACTTTGGAGGTTGAGTGCAGGGCGATTCCAGGTTGACCGGTGGCAAAACCAGTACTGTTTACCCACGTCAGAGCATCGGTTAGCACCCCACCCCGTCATGACCGATGCTCTCGGCGACCTTCTTGGTTGCCGAGAGCATCGTGTTTTTCGGGTGGGTGAGCTTGACGGATACCACGCGGGTCTTGGGTTCGAGCCGACACTGGGTGGGGCGGCTTGGCTTGCTGAGCCGCCGGTGCCCTCGGGAGTCCGGCCGAATCCCTTCGCTCTGCTTGTGTCGGGCGGTGGATTTCTAGGCCGTCTGCATGCCCACGTCCGCTTTTTGGGCCGAATGCCAGCTGGCGGCCTGCAGGGATGTGTAACTTGACGGGCAATCGAGCGCGGGGTCGCAGCAGGCGACGGCGATCCGCGGCTTGGCTCACCTGGAGGACAGGCCATGGGGCGGATCCGAATTGTCATTGTTGCCGGCTGCCTGGTACCCGCGGTAGCCCTGGTGCCCGCGACCGTTGGGTCAGCAGCGCCTTCCTTGGAGCCGAGGTCAGTCGCCGCGACCAGCACCCTGGCAGTGATCAAGACGATCGACGTCCTCGAGGACCCCCAGGGCGTGGCCATCAATAACGTCGACGACACCGTCTACGTGACCAACAAGGACAGCAAACACGTGTCGGTGATCAACGGCGTTACCGGCACGGTGGCCGACACGATCAGTCTTGCGGACTACGGGTTTCCCACCAATGTGGCCGTCAATGACTTCGACGACACCGTCTACATCACCACGCAGGGGCCACCCGATGACATCGGCTACGCCGACGTAACCGTGGTGGTGATCAACGGCCGTGTCGGCGCAGTAGATGACACGATCTCCGGCGGGTTCGCTGCGTACCAGCCATCTGTCGCCGTCAACCAGGTGGACGACACCGTCTACGTCACCCACTTCTATGACAACACCAATTTGGTGATCGACGGCCGCACCAACAGATGGAATAATGAGACGACCTTCACCGGGTTTTTCCAGGGTGTTGCCGTCAACCAGGTTGATGACACCGTCTACCTCATCGAGTACGAACTTGGCACCATGAGGGTGATGAACGGCCGCAACATCAACGACACGACGACGATCACTGTGGCGGCGGAGTACGACCCCTGGGCTGTTGCTATCAACCAGGCTGATGACACCGTCTACGTCGCCAACGAACTTGGCACCGTGTCGGTGATCAACGGACGCACCAACACGTGGGATACCACGATCACTGTGGCAGAGCAGTACGACCTCCGAGGCGTCGCCGTCGACCAGGTGGACGACACCGTCTACGTCGTCAACGACTCCGGCTCCGTGTCGGTGATCAACGGACGCACCAACACGTGGGATGACACGATCACCGTGGGTGCGGGGCCCCGGGGAGTCGCGGTGGACGGCTCCGGGACGAATGCGGGATTGGTCTACGTCACGAACAGCGGCGCCGACTCCGTGTCTGTTATCGGGCGCGTATCCCCATCGCTCGGATCGACCGCTGGGCGGGCTGGGAGCACCGTGACGGTGGCCCTGGATGTCCCGCAGGTGGCCTACGACGTGGATGACGCCACGATCACGTCGGTGTCTTTCGGTGGCAGGCGCGCCACCGGCCTGGCTGCCAGAACGGGGGACGCCTGGAACCTCACGGTGCCCGCCGGGACGGGGACCGTGCCGGTGACGGTCACTTTCAACGGCGGCCTCACGGCGTCGGCCGGCAGTTTCACGTACAGCTCACCGAAGCCGTCGATCACGATCACAGGCACCCGTGACGGCCAGCGCATCACGGTCACCGGCACCGCCACCGGCCTGGCCGGCAAGAAGCTGCGGCCCTGGATCCGCTTCCCCGGCCAAAGCACACATTCGATGGGCACGGCGTTCATCACGCCCGCTGCCGACGGCACCTTCACGTGGTCCCGCAAGACCGACAAGAGGACTTCCGTCTACATCGCTCACGGCGAGACGAAGTCCAACACGGTGATCATCCGCGCCCGGTAGTGCCGGTGGGGCGGTGAGGGATCTCGGGACCCCCTACGATCGGTTAGCACCCCACGAAGACCGTCGCAAGGCGAAGGACCCGAGGCTTGGCCCCGGGTCCTTCGCATGTCGCACGGGCTTACGTCGTGAAGACGTAGACCTTGCGGTAGCCCTTGTAGGTCGCTACTGCTCCGGAGGAAGCGACCACGCGAATCTTGACCGGGTCGGCCGACACCACGCGAACGGTAACTCGATTGCCCTTCTGCGTGATCACGCAGAGAGGAGCGTCGCCCCCTGAGTCAATGTCTCCGCGCGGGACGGCGCGCGTGCTCTCGGCGGGCAAGCACGTCGCACGGTAGGTGACCTGCTTGCCCAGGTCCGTCACATCGTCACGGGAGCCGAAGGTGGTGTCTTTGCCGGGCTTGACCCGCTCGGGGAGCGTCGGCTCCGTGACTCGCTGCTGCTCGGTCTCAGGGATGCCGTCGCCGTTGCTATCAGGATCCTTGGCATCAGGAATGCTATCGCCATCGTCATCGCGATCCGTTGAGTTGGGCGTGCCATCCCCGTCGGTATCGGGATTGCGCGGATCCTCCGGCCTGCCGTCGTTGTCGTCGTCCGGATCCACCGTGTCGGGGATTCCGTCGCCGTCGTCGTCCGTGTCACTGCTGTCCGGTGTGCCGTCACCGTCCAGATCCGGCTCACTGGTGTCTGTCGTGCCGTCACCGTCATTGTCGGGGTCGGTGGCATTGGGATCGCCGTCCCCATCGGGATCGGCGTCGGGATCTGTCGAGTCCGGGGTGCCGTCACCGTCATCGTCCGGATCCGTCGAGTCCGGGGTGCCGTCACCATCGTCGTCGGGATCGCTCACGTCGGGGGTGCCATCGCCATCGTTATCGCTCGACGGATCGCTGACGTCGGGTGTGCCGTCACCATCATCGTCAGGATCGGTGGTGTCGGGGGTGCCGTCGCCATCCTCGTCCGGATCGTTGGCGTCCGGGGTGCCGTCACCATCGCGATCTGGCTCGTCTGAGTCAGGGGTGCCGTCGCCGTCGTCATCAGGGTCGGTGGCATTGGGGTCCCCATCGCCATCTGTGTCAGAGTCGGGGTCCTGGTCGTCCGGGGTGCCATCACCATCATCGTCCGGGTCGGTCGCATCTGGAGTGCCATCGCCATCGTGATCCGGGTCGGTGGCATCGGGAGTTCCGTCACCGTCGTCATCGCTCGACGGATCGCTGACGTCGGGTGTGCCGTCACCGTCGTCGTCGTGGTCGGTTGAATCGGGTGTGCCGTCACCATCGGTGTCGGTGACCTCAGCGTCCGTCACTGATGCTGCATGGCAGCCAGCAGCCCAGATGGCCTGGCCGCGCGCATCCCAGTTGAGGCCGCCGTGCGCTCCGGCGACAGGCGGGATGATGTCGCCCCAGTCGCCGCCATTGGGCATCTCAGATTCCCAGATGGGCCCGGTATGCGTGCCGTAGTGGTCTCCCTGCCCCTCACCCTTGCCGTTGATCCCATCGACCGCCGACTCCTTGACGGTGATGACGACGTAAGGATTCTTGGTTGAGTTGGTGCGGTGACAGATGGTGACCCACTCATCGCTGTCCTTCTTTGCGACAGAGATGCCGGTCGATGACACGGCGGCCAGTGTGGTGGCAGCGGCTGCAGTCAGTGCCATCCAACGACGCGTGGTGGAGTGGGTCGAGTGCCTGCGATGAGTCCGAATCATGCGAGGATTATGGCGCAGCGCATGCGTGGAGTCCTGCTGTCCGCATGTGGATAACCCCGGCCATAATCAGTTTTTGCCCGTTCCGCGCTCGATAGGTCGCTTCACGAAGGAGTCGCGCTGTGGATAACCACGTCCGCGATCTTGCCGCCTTTCTGGCCGGGGCCGAGATTGCGACTGAAGTGTGGGATTTGCGTGCCGACTACCGGGCAATGCTGCTCGCCGTCGACGGCATCGAGCCTGGGCCAAGCGACGAGGCAAGCGAGGCGCTCCTCCAAGCGGCTGAGGCGTCTGCTCGCGTGGAGCTGGGTCAGGTGCCGGTCGAAGAGCTGCCACACGTGGCCGCCTGGCGCGATGCCTACCGCGCCTTCGGCGCCAAGCCGCAACGCACGCGCAACAGCCTCGAGGCCCTCCTGCGGCGCGCCGAGTCCGGACTCCCGCGCGTCAATCGACTCACCGACGTCTACAACTCCATCTCGGTCTCGCATCAGCTCCCGCTCGGTGGGGAGGACCTGAGCAGGTACGTCGGGCCTCCGCGACTCATCCGAGCGACGGGCAGCGAGCCCTTTGACACCACCGCAGAGGGCGCAGAGGTCATCGAGCACCCGGAGCCGGGTGAAGTGGTGTGGTGCGACGACGCCGGGGTGACGTGCCGTCGGTGGAACTGGCGGCAGGCGCGGCGTACGCAACTGCACGACGCCACGACATCTGCACTCTTCATCATCGACGTGCTTGACCCGGTCACGGACGAGGAATTGGCTCTCGCCACGGAGGAACTCATCGGCCAACTGCGCGGCCTTGGCCCCGATGTGCGCGTGGCCCAGCGACTCGTGCGCAAGGGCTAGATCGACACCTCGCCGGCGATGACGGTGACGCAGCGGCCGCCGATCCAGATGTCGTCGCCATCGCGCATGACGTGCACGCGTCCGTCCCGGCCCAGTGCGGTGCCCTGAGCGGCCAGGTATGTCTCCGGTGCCCGCCCCGAACCGATGAGCCACTGGGCAAGCGCAGCGTTGAGGGACCCCGTGACGGGGTCCTCAGTGAGGCCGGAGTTGCCGGGGAAGAAGGCTCGCACTTCGAAGTCGATGTCACCAGACTCATGCGGACCGATGACTCCGACGTCGAGGTCGGCGAGCAGGTGCGGGTCGGGCGTGATCCCCAGCACTTGCTCGGCGGACTCCAGCAGCACCGCCTGCCATCCCGGGCCGTTGTCACACCACTGGTGGTCCACGATGTCCGCCCGGGTGAGACCGAGGCCGGCGGCGATCCGCTCGACGTTTGCCTCGTCGAGAGGTCCGCTGCGCTGCAGCGGGGGAGCGGCGAAGGCAAGCACGTCACCCTCTCGGCGGATGCGCACCAGCCCGGCGCCGCACTCCTGCACAATGACATCCGACTTCGATGCACCACCTGCCTCGAGCCATGCATGGCACGTGCCGAGCGTGGGATGGCCTGCGAAGGGGAGTTCGCGCCCCGGGCAGAAGATCCGAACGCGGTAGTCCGCGGCATCCGTCGTGGGAGGAAGGAGGAAGGTCGCCTCCGAGAGGTTGGTCCACGACGTAAAGGCATGCATCTGCTCGGTGGTGAGGCCGCGGGCGTCCTCGACGACGGCGACGGGATTGCCGAGGAGTTGCTCGGCTGTGAAGACATCCACCTGACGGAAGGGACGGGGATCCATGGCTCGACCCTATTCAGAGACCAGGGCGGTCATGCTGACGGCACGTTGCCTTGGCACCCGGCTCGCGCGAAGGCCCCGGAAACCGAATGTCTCCGGGGCCTTCGTCGGTACGCGATGGTGGCGTCAGCGAGCGGTGAAGAAGAGCGTGGCCTTCCGAGAGAAGAGCAGCCCCAGGATGATCAGCGAGAAGATCGCGCTGAAGAGGCCGTTCCAGCGGGCGCCGCTGATGAAGATCAGCTGGAAGATGCCGAAGAGCAGGGCGACCACGGTGACGATGCCGACGAGGAAGCGCGAGAAGCTGTTGCCGTCGAAGAGGCCCTTGGCGACAGCCAGGTAGATCAGGCCGAGGACGAGCACGACGATGATGCTCAAGAGCCCGACGCTTGCGCGCATGTCGGCGTTGAAGATGGCGAGAATGCCGGTGAGGACGTAGCTGATTCCGGCGAGGATGACGAGAATCCCGACGAGCGTGACTCCAAACGGACGTGGCATAGCGAATTGCCTCCCTTGACTGACTGCACTGTTGTGGCGATTGTGGCGCACCCGAGGCCTTCCGTGACGACGACAGGCCGGTGCTACGGGGGCTCTGTCACCCCTCGCCGAATTCGGCGTTGATCTGCGCCATGGTCATGCCGCGTCGATCTCGCATGCGCAGGAGCAGGGGTATGGCGATGACGGAGGCCGCCACGAGCAGGAAGGACGCAGCGACCGGGGTGTCAAACCAGTCGATGAGCAGCGCGGCCACCAGAGGCGCCGTCCCTCCGAAGATCGCCGAGCCGAGGTTGTAGCCGACGGCCAGCGCGGAGTAGCGCGCCTTGGAGGGGAATTCCTCGCCGATCGCTGCAACGACGGGTCCCGTGTAGAGCATGAGGAGTGCGAGTAGGACTAGTCCGCCGAGGATGACGAGGAAGATGCCTTGGCTTGTCATCAGCCAGAGCATGGGCACGCTCAGGATCGTGAAGCCGATTGCTGCCAAGGTAAGTGTGAGTTTGCGGCCGTAACGGTCTGAGAGTGCGCCGAAGGCCGGTGTGGCTAGCGCGTAGACAACCGTCATGCCGGTGGTCACCCACAGCGCGGTATCCGACTGGATCTCGCTGAAGGAGTCGAGGATCGTCGGCACGAAACCGAGTACGACGTAGTAGAGGATGCCGCCGTAGCCGGCGAGCAGCGCCGCGATGATGACCTGCTTGGGCAGGTGCTTCAGCGCGTAGCGAAGCGGCTGCTTGGGCACATCTCCGTCGCGCTCCTCCTCAAGAAACTCCTCGGTCTCGGGCATGCGTCGACGCATCACGAGGGCGAAGAGGCCGAGGGCGCCCCCGACGAGGTAGCAGATTCGCCAGCCCCAGTCGCTCATGAAGTCCGCCGATGTCCATGTCGTGAGGCTCGCGACGAGTGCAGAGGCGAGGATCACGCCGAGCCCTGACGTGAAGACAGCCGTGGACGCGACGAAGCCGCGCTTGCCCGGCGGCGCTTGTTCCACGAGCTGCACGATCGTGCCGCTGTATTCACCTCCGGCGGAGAAGCCCTGCAGGAGGCGCATAGCGGTGAAGAGGAGCGGGGCGGCGATGCCGATGATGGCGTAGACCGGGAGGAATGCCGTCATTGCCATAGGCACGGTCATCATGACGATCGAGAGCACCAGGGCACGCTTGCGTCCGAGGCGATCACCCAGGCTGCCAAAGAAGGCCCCGCCCGCGATGCGCATGAGGGAGCCTGCAGCGAAGACGCCCAGGCTCGCGATCGCAGAGACGATCGCGTCGTCGGAGGGGAAGAAGAGCGGTGACATGACCGGCACGAGGTAGAGGTAGAGGCCGTAGTCGAACCACTCGACGACGGTGCCTGCGGAGCCGTAGATGACCGCGGATCTGGCCCGCTTGTCCGCGGGAGTGGTCGCGCGCAGGATCGACATCCCGGAACCCTAGCGGCGAGACGGTGTCGCCCGTCAGCATCCAGGTGGCAGGCTGTCACCGGGAGGCCGACATGCGCGTCAAGGGACTGGCGGTAGCCGCAACGACAGTGGCAGCAGGGGTCGGTGGAGTGCTCGCCTACACCGTCACCCGCGTGCAAGGTCGTGCTGCCGGTGATGTCAGCGATTATCTCGGGAGCAGCCCCCGAGGGGCGCGACCCGTCGTCGTCGCGGGCGCAAGCATCGTCCGTGGACGCGCTTCCGTTGACTTCGTGCAGATCCTTCGCGAGCGATTCCCCTCGCGTGACTTCGTCAATGCCGGGGTCAACGGCAACGTCGCATGGGAGTTGCTCCAGCGACTCGATCCCGTCATTGCCTGCCGGCCAGCGCAGGTGATCATCCTCATCGGCACCAATGATGTCCAGGCGATGCTCAGCGCAGATGCGACGCGGGAAGTGCGCGAGTCCAAGCACTTACCGGAGGACCCATCCCTCGGCTGGTACGCCGCGTGCATGAGTGAGATCGTCACGAGACTGCGCGCTGCAGACGCAAGCGTGGGGTTGTGCTCCCTCCCTCCGATCGGCCAGGACTTGGATGCTCCCGTCAACGTCATGGTGCGCGAGGTCAACGCGGTGATTCGTGGCGTCTGCGAGGCTTCCGGAGCGGCGTACCTGCCCGTCTACGAGCACCTCACCGAGATGCTGGCCAGTCAGGGGGCGACGCGAGGACCGGCCTGGACGGGCTCGTGGGCACCGGGCGTGGCCTCGCTCGTCGAGCACTTCGCGCTGGGGCGCAGTTATGACGCCATCGCCTTGGCCCGCGGTTGGATTCTGTCGCCCGACGGCGTGCACATGGATTCGACCGGCGCCGGAATCATTGCCGATGTGGCCGCCGACTGGCTGGAGCGTCAGTCGAGCACGGAATAGGCGGAGTCGCCGATATTGATGGCGATGACGGGATCATCTGCCGGATCAAGCCAACGCAGCAACCATGTGAGATCAGCTGTCCGCATTGAGATGCATCCCTGGGTCGGCTTGCCCTCGGACACATGGAGGAAGAACGCCGACCCGCGGCCGGGAATCACGGGATCGCTGTTGTAGTCGATGACGATGGCGTATTTGTAGGCGTCGATATCGCCGAGGTGCTCGGACCGTGACTGCCGGAACCCGCACGATTCGCCGGGCCGGCACACGCGCATGGTGTTGTAGTGCGGGCTGCGCACATCGCTGACCCACCAGTGCGAGAGGCCCACGCGGGTGTAGGGCATGGCCGCACCGGGGTCGGGGGCGCGACCGAAGGCTTCCGTGAGCGCGAAGACTCCGCGCGGAGTGCGCGAGCGCCGCTCGGATGCCAACCCGACGCCCTCCTCGCCGACGTAGACGGGAATAGGGCCACGCACGCGCGTGAAGCTCTCACCACGCCGCTGCCAGGCCTCGAGCACGCCGGTGGTCGAGGCGGAGGACTTCACGGACACGGTGATGACCTGCAGGGGATCCGCGGCCGGAGCGGCCTGTGCTGCGGGTAGCGCGGTCACGGCGAGGATCGCGCTGGCAGCGGCGAGCAGGGCTTTCACTCCGTCAGGCTACGTCAGGCGTGCACGACGAGGTCGATCCCGCTCTTTACCGAGTGGACTCCTTCGCGTGTGACGACGTAGGCGTCCTGGCGGCCCCGCACGGAGAAGGGCCACGCCTGATCTCCGCCGGGATCCTCTGCAACCAGTGCGGTGTCCTCATCGATGCCGAGCACCGTCCCGCCATGTGAGACGAAGGGACGCAGCGCCATGTCGGGCAGCCACCGCGTGTATCGATCGAAGTGCGGCAGGATCCGCGCATCGGGCACGACGCCGAGTCCGTCGAGTGGCGCGGCACCCGGGCGGCGAAAGTGCTGGATCGAGCCGCCCATGACCATGGCCCCAGCACTGCAGCCCGCGAGGCCTGCGCCACGCACCCAGGTGCGCCGAATCGCCTCCCATGCGGGTGTGTCGCGCAGGGTCTTGGCCAGGAAGGTCGGGTTGCCCCCGGACAGGTAGACAAGGCCGGCTCGCTCGATGAGCGGGACCCATCGCTCGTCCATCGCGTCCTCGCGCGTGCGGATGTCGATGACGACCTGCTCGGCCTTGAGGCGCTCGGCAGCCTGGCGGCCGAGGTCATGCCAATGCGCCAGGCTCTTGTCGCCCTCGGGAGCCGCCGCGGTGGCAAGCTGCACGTAGACGCGAGCATTGTCGGCGAAGAGCCAGTCCTCGACGTCGGCGAGGACAGGGAGGTACTCCCCGCTGCCCACCAGGGCGAGTCGACCGGCCATGCCGGGACTCTAGGGGGAGCCCAGATCGCAGTCGCCGGCTACTCGCCCTTCTTGCCCTCGTCGAAGGCCTGCTTGATCTCATTCCAGTAGCCGGTCGCCTTCTCGGCGGCCTGGTCGGTGAGCTCACTCGCCTTGTCGGTCACGGCGCCGGCGAGGTCTTCGACCTGGGCCTCCGCCTGGTCGGCCGCGCCCTCGGCCCGGAGCTTGTCGTTGCCGGTGAGAGCTCCGGCAGCCTCCTTGAGGCGTCCCTTGAGGTCCTTGTAGACCGGGTCCATCGCGTCCTCCCTCGGCTCTGTGATCGGCGTACCCCTAGACGGTAGCCGCTGCCGGGCGGTCACAGCCAGGAATGCATCGGTCATCCCGGGTGTTTCGGGCGGTAGCGTGCAGGGGAAGGGAGGGCAGGTGTCAGGCAGCGTCGAACTCGCGATTTCGGGCATGACGTGCTCCACCTGCGCGTCGCGCATCGAGCGCAAGCTCAATCGCGTGCCTGGCGTGCACGCCACGGTCAACTTTGCGACCGAGAGCGCGCACATCGATCTGGACTCCGACATCTCCGTCGCAGAGCTCGTCCGCGTCGTCGAGCAGACCGGGTACGCCGCCGCCCCTGTGAGCGATGGCGGTAGCGACGACGGTGACATCGATTCCCTGCGCACCCGATTTGTCATCTCGCTCGTTCTTGCGCTCCCTGTCGTGGCGATCTCGATGTTGCCCATCCTGCAATTCCCCGGATGGCAATGGGTGGCCTTGGCCCTGACCACGGTCATCGTGGCCTGGGGTGCCTGGCCCTTCCACCGTGCGGCGGCCGTCAACGCCCGCCACGCCGCGGCGACGATGGACACGCTCGTGAGCATGGGTGTCCTCGCGGCGTACTTCTGGAGCCTGTGGGCCATCGTCTTCGGGGGAGCGGGCGTCATCGGCTACACCATGTCGCACGGCCTCGGCGGTCACTCGACATCGGGCACTCCCGACGTCTACCTCGAGGTCGCCGCGGCCGTGCCGGTCTTCTTGCTCGCGGGCAGGTGGTTCGAGGCGCGCGCCAAGCGGCGTTCGACCGCTGCCCTGCGGGCGCTCGCCGCGCTTGCCGCCCCTGATGCGGCTCTCCTGGTCAATGGAGTCGAGACCCGCGTGCCTGTTGCCGAAGTGCGCGTCGGGGATGTCTTCGTCGTGCGGCCGGGGGAGCGCATCGCCACCGACGGTGTGGTGGACGAGGGTGCCAGCGCCGTCGACACCTCACTGCTCACGGGTGAGTCGGTGCCGGTCGAGGTGGGCGTGGGCGATGCGGTCGTGGGCTCCACGATCAACGTCGATGGAGTCCTCACCGTCCGCGCGACACGAGTCGGCGCCGACACGCAGTTGGCGCGCATCTCCCGCCTCGTCGTGCAGGCCCAGGCGGGCAAGGCCCCCGTGCAGCGCCTGGCCGACCGCATCTCGGCGGTCTTCGTGCCCGTCGTCATCGGGATTTCCCTTGTCACTCTGGCCGCCTGGTGGTTCTCGACCGGCGAGGTCGAGGCGGCGTTCACCGCGGCCGTGGCGGTGCTCATCATCGCCTGCCCGTGCGCGCTCGGACTTGCCACGCCGACGGCGATCCTGGTGGGCACGGGCCGCGGCGCGCAGTTGGGCATCCTCATTCGCGGGCCCGAGGTGCTGGAGGACACGCGTCGAGCTTCGGTGATCGTGCTCGACAAGACCGGGACGGTGACGACAGGGCGCATGTCCCTGCGCGATGTACTGGTCGCCGAGGGCGAGGATCCCGTGATCGTCGGCAGCATGGCCGCGGCGGTCGAGCGCAATAGCGAGCATCCCGTGGCCAAGGCGATTGCGGGTGGCCTTGACGTGGAGTCTGCGGTCGACTTCGCCAATCATCGGGGCCTGGGCGTCACGGGGCGGGTCGGTGGCGTGGCCGTCGCCGTGGGGCGCCCGGGTTGGGTCGCGGACATGGTAGGTGCGCCCGGGGTGCCCCCAGGGCTCGCCGCGAGCATTGACGCTGCGGAGTCCGAGGGTGCGACCGCGGTGGTGGTCGGTTGGGATGGCGCCGTGCGGGGTGCGCTCGTCGTCGCCGATGCGATTCGGCCCACGAGTGCGCGTGCGATCGCACTCCTGCGCGACCTGGGGCTCAAGCCCGTGCTGCTCACCGGCGACAACGCTCGGTCGGCTCGCGCGGTCGCGCGCGCTGTCGGAATCGACGATGTGCGGGCCGATGTGTTGCCGGAGGACAAGGTCGCCGTGGTGCGCGAACTTCAGGCGACGGGTGCCTCTGTCGCCATGACGGGTGACGGTGTCAATGACGCGGCCGCGCTGGCTCAGGCCGACCTCGGCATTGCCATGGGAGCCGGCACGGACGCCGCGATCGAGGCAAGTGAAATCACCCTGGTGCGCTCCGACCTGCTCTCCGCGGTCGATGCGATCCGACTCTCTCGGCGCACCCTCCGCACCATCAAGGGCAACCTCTTCTGGGCATTCGCCTACAACGTGGCGATGATCCCGCTGGCCGCGGTGGGCCTGCTCAGCCCGCTCTTCGCGGGCGCCGCGATGGCCTTCTCGTCGGTCTTCGTCGTCGCCAACAGCCTCCTCTTGCGTCGCTTCCGTCCCACGACCTGAGCGCGAGTCCTAACACCCCTCGCGGCACGGCTGTGCCCTTGCTCACAAAGCTGACCGTGTAAGGGTTTTCACGGTTTTCGGATGGTTGCAGGAACGGCAGGATGGCGCCATGTCGCTTGGGGACCACCCCGGGAGGCACTCGGACAACGGCGTTCGACCGAAGGGAATCCCATGACGATCCGCGGCCTGGAGAACCCGCCCACCCGCAACAAGAAGTTGCTCGAGTGGGTCGAGGAGGTCGCGGAGCTGACCCAGCCCGACGAGGTCATCTGGTGCGACGGCTCCGATGCGGAGTGGGAGCGCCTCACCTCCCAGATGGTCGACGGCGGCACCTTCATCCGACTCAATCCGGAGCTGCGCCCCAATTCCTTCCTCGCGCGCTCCGACCCCAGTGATGTTGCACGCGTCGAGAGCCGCACCTACATCTGCTCGCAGTACGAAGCCGATGCCGGGCCCACCAACAACTGGATGGATCCCGTCGAGATGAAGGGCATCCTCGGGGGTCTCTTCGCAGGCTCCATGCGCGGTCGCCCAATGTACGTCGTCCCCTTCTCCATGGGTCCGCTGGGCTCGCACATCGCGCAGCTCGGCGTCGAGCTCACCGACTCGCCGTACGTCGTCATCAACATGAAGATCATGACCCGCATGGGTGCCGCGGCGCTCGAGGAGATCGGCGAGCGTGGCGACTTCGTCCCTGCCGTGCACTCTGTGGGCTACCCGCTCGTCGATACCGATGGCAATGCGCGGCCCGACGTTGTCTGGCCCTGCAATGACACGAAGTACATCACCCACTTCCCCGAGACTCGCGAGATCTGGTCCTACGGATCCGGCTACGGCGGCAATGCTCTCCTCGGCAAGAAGTGCTTCGCGCTGCGCATCGCCTCGGCGATGGCGCGTGACGAGGGTTGGATGGCCGAGCACATGCTCGTGCTCAAGCTCACGTCACCCGCGGGCGACACCCGCTACCTCACCGCGGCCTTCCCCTCGGCCTGTGGCAAGACCAATCTCGCGATGCTCGAGCCCACCATCCCCGGCTGGACGGTCGAGACGGTTGGCGACGACATCGCATGGATGCGCTTCGGCAAGGACGGCCGCCTCTACGCCATCAATCCCGAGGCGGGCTTCTTCGGTGTCGCTCCCGGGACGGGAATGCACACGAATGCCAACGCCGTGAAGTCGCTCTACGCCAATTGCATCTTCACCAACGTCGCACTGACCGATGATGGCGATGTCTGGTGGGAGGGCCTCACCGAGGAGACCCCGGCCCACCTCATCGACTGGAAGGGCAACGACTGGACGCCGGCCTCGGGCGAGCCCTCCTCGCACCCCAATGCCCGCTTCACCGCCCCCGCCGGGCAGTGCCCCTCGATCGCACCTAACTGGGAGGACCCTCAGGGCGTGCCCGTCGACGCGATCCTCTTCGGCGGGCGCCGGGCCACGAACGTCCCCCTCGTCACCGAGTCCTTCGACTGGGAGCACGGCGTCTTCATGGGGTCGACCGTGTCCTCGGAGCAGACGGCCGCGGCAGAGGGCAGCGTCGGGGAGTTGCGCCGAGATCCCTTCGCCATGCTGCCCTTCTGCGGCTACAACATGGCCGACTACTGGGCCCACTGGCTGAAGATCGGCGACTTCACCACTCCGGACAAGCTCCCGCGCGTTTACCAGGTGAACTGGTTCCGCAAGGACGCCTCCGGTAGGTACATCTGGCCAGGCTTCGGCGACAACTCCCGCGTCCTCGACTGGATCGTGCGGCGCGTGGCCGGCGACGCCGAGGCGAGCGAGACGCCTCTCGGCCGCATCCCGGCCGAGGGCGAACTCGACCTCGAAGGGGTGGACATCACGCCTGAGCAGGCGGCCGAGCTCTTCGCCGTCAATGCCGAGTCATGGCTCGCCGAGGCCGATCTCACCGAGGAGTACTACGCGAAGTTCGGCGACCGAGTGCCCGCCGCACTGCGCGGTCAGCTCGACGCGCTGCGCAGCCGACTGCAGCAGGCCTAGCCCGGGGTCCGCTGCCAGTCGAACTTTGGGTAGAACTTTGGGTAGAAAGTGCCCCGGCAGGGCGTTTTCTACCCAAAGTTCGAGGTTTTCGGGTCGGGAGCGGAGCGCCTCAGGTGAGGGTGGCGACGAGCAGGGCCTTGATCGTGTGCATGCGGTTCTCGGCCTGATCGAAGACGATGCTCGCGGGGGACTCGAAGACCTCATCGGTCACCTCGACTCCACCCCGCAGGCCGAACTCCTCCGCGACGGTGCGACCCACGACCGTCTCCTCGTCGTGGAACGCCGGCAGGCAGTGCATGAAGCGCGCATCCGCCCGCCCCGTGAGGTCCATGAGGGCTGAGTCGACGCGGTAGGGGGTAAGGAGCGCGACGCGCTCGGCCCAGACCTCGGCGGGCTCGCCCATGGACACCCAGACATCGGTGTGGACGAACTGCGCCCCGGGCACGCCCTCGGCGGGATCCTCGGTGAGCAGCAGTCGTGCGCCGGTGCGCTCGGCACGCTCCTCGGCGGCCCGGCGGACGTCGGGGGCGGGCCACAACTCCTCCGGAGCGACGATGCGCACGTCGGCACCGAGCATCGCTCCGCTCACCAGCAGCGAGTTGCCCATGTTGTAGCGCGCGTCACCGAGATAGACGTAACTGAGGGAGCCGTCAGGGGAGTACTCGCGCATAGTGAGCATGTCCGCGAGCATCTGCGTGGGGTGCCACTCGTTGGTGAGGCCGTTGTAGACGGGCACATCGGCGTGGCGAGCGAGCTCCTCGACAGTTGACTGCTCATCACCGCGGTACTCGATGGCATCGAACATGCGCGAGAGTACCCGCGCCGTGTCAGCCATGGACTCCTTGTGGCCGATCTGGGAGGTCTGTGCGTCGAGCACCGTGACCTGGGCGCCCTGCTGGTACGCAGCGACCTCGAAGGCGACGCGGGTGCGCGTGGAGGTCTTGCCGAAGATGAGGGCGATGACTCGGTCCTGGAGGCGGCGTACCTCTCGGCCGGCCTTGCGCTCGGCCTTGAGCTCAGCGGCGAGCGTGATCAGCCCGTCGAACTCCGCATCGGTGAGGTCGAGCTCCCTGAGCAGGTCGCGTCCAGTGAGGTTCACCGGACGAGGCTAGCGGGATGGCACTCCCGGCTCCGACCTCAGGCGGAGACGGACATGAGGGGCCGGATGGCGGCGTCGATCTCCGGCGCGGCCATGCGCGCGCCTTCACCGCGGCTTCGGGGGTACTCCGCGAGGTCGATGCGGGCGTAGATGGCCTCGCGGTCCTCCTCGGTGAGACCGCCCCACACGCCGTACGGCTCGCGTGCCCGGACGGCGTAGTCGGCGCACTCGATCCGCACCGGGCAGCTCGCGCAGACGGCCTTGGCGGCCATGTCGCGTGAGCGGCGGGCGGAGCCGCGCTCGTTCTGGGGGTGGAAGAAGAGAGTCGGATCGGCGGTACGGCATGAGCCGTGCTCCTGCCAATCCCAAATGGCGTCGACCGGGACCTGGGCGAGTGGCTGCTGAGGCATATCTCCAAGGTAGGAGTGATGCGCGCCAGGTCCCCTCGTCCAAGTCGGCCGACTCGTATCAGCCGTTCGGATGATGCGCCTCGTGGATGGTGAATCATCCGCGCCGCGGAGAGGCGGCTGTGCCGACTCGCCGGGCCGCATTGGTGGCGAACTTTGGGACGAAAGTGCCCTCCAGCGTCACTTCTGTCCCAAAGTTCGGGTATGCCTCGTCGGGTGCCGGGGCCTACTCGGAGGTGGCGGCGGCCTTCTCGTCGGCGATGGATGCGCGGACCTCATCCATGTCGGCATCCCGCACGGCCTGGATGAGCTGCTCAAGTCCCTGCTCCGGCAGCGCGCCGGCCTGGGAGTAGAGGACTACCCCATCGCGGATGGCCATGAGGGTGGGGATGGAGGAGATCTGGAAGACCTGAGCCAGCCCAGGCTGCGCCTCGGTGTCCACCTTGCCGAAGACGATGTCCGTGTGGGACTCGCTGACTTTCTCGAAGACCGGGGCAAACATCCGGCACGGCCCGCACCAGGCGGCCCAGAAGTCGATGAGGACGATGGGGCTGTCCTGCACGGTCGCGGCAAAGGTCTCTTCAGTCAGGGCAATGGTAGACATACCCCCTAGGGTATCACCCTACAGCGGTGGAAGCGCCACGATGGGCCTGTGTTGGAGGCCCCCACGATCGGTCGTCCGGCACCGGCGCCCGAGTCAGGACTGCTTTTGGTCGCGGCCCCGAGTCTCGAGGAGCCCTTCGACCGCGCGGTGATCTTGATCCTCGAGCACGACGAGTCCGGCACGCTGGGCGTCGTTCTCAACCAGCCGACGACCCTCGACGTGGCCTCGGTCCTGCCGGCCTGGCGTGACCACCTCACGGGTACGCCGCATCTCTTCCACGGCGGCCCTGTCGCTCTCGATAGCCCCCTCGGCCTCGCCGCAGTCGAGCCCACTGTCCGCGAGCCGGATGAGCCGGAAGGCTTCCGACGCGTGATCGGCGCGCTCGGGATCATCGATCTCGATACCCCGGCGGAGACGCTGGCCCCGCATCTGCAAGCCCTGCGCATCTACGCCGGGTACGCCGGCTGGGCCCCGGGTCAACTGGACGATGAGTTGGAGCGCGGGTCGTGGGCTGTGGTCTCTCCCGGTGATCCCATCGTGGACGCGTTCCTGGCCGATCCCGAGGTCCTGTGGGAGACGGTGCTCCATCGCGCAGGCGGCACCCTTGCCTGGTGGTTGCACTGCCCCGCGGACCCGAGTCTCAACTAGCCGACGAGTCGGCAGAGCCGCCTCTATCGGACCGACCCGCCTAGACTGCCGCCATGAGCACGCCCCTGGACTCGCCTTCCCTTGAGGGCACAACCCTCACCGAGGAGCGCCTCGCCTCGACCGATGACGGTGACCACGAGCGCTTCGCCCACTACGTCCAAAAGGACAAGATCGTCGAGAGCGCGGTCACGGGCAAGCCTGTGCGCGCCCTGTGCGGCAAGAAGTGGGTGCCCGGCCGCGATCCGTCGAAGTTCCCGGTCTGCCCCGAGTGTCAGGAGATCTACGCCGGCATGAAGCCCGGCAAGCCGAGGGACTCGGACGGCGAGTCCTGAGCCTCTTCTCGCCGCAGCATCGCGCGGTCACGATCGGCGTCGTTGCCGCGATCACGCTCTTCGCGTTCGAGGGCATCGCTGTCTCCACGGTGATGCCCGCCGTGGCATCGGAATTCGACGGACTCGGTGTCTACGCCTGGGCCTTCAATGCCTACGTGGCCGCGTCGCTGGTCGGCATGGTGGTGGCGGGCACATGGTGCGATCGGCGGGGTCCGAAGCGCGCGATGTGGACTGGGCTGTTGGTCTTCAGTGCGGGTGCGGTCGCCGCGGGCCTCGCGCCGGGAATGACCGCGCTCATCGTCGCGCGCGGCGTACAGGGGCTCGGTGGTGGTGCACTCATCGTCGCGGCATACGTCCTCATCGCGCGCGCCTACCCGGAGGACCTGCGCCCGAAGGCCTTCTCGCTCATGGCGGCCGCGTGGGTGGTCCCGGCGCTCATCGGGCCGCTCATCGCCGGCTGGCTCGCGGAGACGCTCACCTGGCGACTCGCCTTCCTTCTCGTGCCCCTGGTCATGCTGCTACCGGCGCTGCT
>Ga0315909_10002395_pt1 | contig 24039 bp, 48 predicted proteins | sample LakEriMetagenome_11_FD_203527 | JGI IMG/M metagenome (GOLD analysis project Ga0315909, IMG submission 203527) | Freshwater fungal communities from buoy surface, Lake Erie, Ohio, United States - Buoy 2 MA125 | ecosystem: Environmental > Aquatic > Freshwater > Lake | place: USA: Lake Erie, Ohio...
TTCATTGCTTTAGTTAGATTAGTTTGGAACTCTTCACTAACATCAAAATGAATCGTACAAGTACCATCTGGATTATCTACAATATCTGCAACAGTAATAGAACCAATATCTTTAAAAGCTTCTAAACTAGATTCCGTCTTCAAAGTAGGGTCTGATACAGTCATAAAGTTCCTCATCTGTTTTAGGTAATTCAATCCAGCCAGCAGCATATTCATTTTCACTATACAATTCCCACAATCTTCTACATTGGGAATTTTCTGCATAATAGCCTTTATCTATTAATAATCTTTGTATACGAATAGTGTCTTCGTGAAAATCTCTGTTATATTCTTTAATCTTTATAGTTTTTAAAGGCATATTATCTCCAGCGGAAAGTGTAGGATTTGAACCTACGGTACCTTTTTAAGATACGATGGTTTAGCAAACCACTCGTTTAGACCACTCACGCAACTTTCCTTATTTTTCTTTTTCTATACAGTTATAATGTATTAATCTATTTTCCATATCCATAGCTATAATTTGGCAAGCCATTTCTATATGTCTAGTTCTAAAAACTAATAAACTAGTAGTAATTAACGATATAATTAGAGCAAGCAAACTAAAACCTGCGGCTATTTTCCAAACTGATGTTTTTATACTTTTGTTATTTTTCATAAAAAACCCTCTAAAGTAATTAGAGGGATAAAGTTTAATCATTAATTTTATCTACTAAACCATATTTTAAACACTCTTTAGCATCAAAATAAATATCTCTTTTTAAAACATCTTTTAGTATTTTTTCTGGGATTTTTGTTTTAGAAAGATAAATATTTTTTATAGCTGTCATCAATTTATTATTATTTTGCATATCATCTACTAGCTCTTCATATTTTCCAAATGATGCAGAGGACAATTGATGAATAAGCATATAAGAATGTTTATTAATAGAGCGCTTGTGTGCCATGACACTTATTAATGTTGCAGCACTAGCAGCAGAACCTTCTACAATAGAATGCACTGGAACTTTACATTTACGAATATAGTCAACTGCCGCTAGTCCATCAAACAAACTGCCACCGGGACTATTAATATGAAGTTTAATTTCTGGTAATGGTATATCTAATACATTAGCTGTATAAATAAGATCATTACTCATTTCTTTAAGAGATTTGTTTAAGGTTAATACACTTTCTTTAGAAACTTCTGTATAAAAATATATACTGCTGTCATCAGCAGTAACCTCAAGATTGTCTTCATCCCGTTCTCTTGTTTTACGCTTTGGAGAATCTTCTTTTTCTTCTTCAATACGCTTAACAAGTTTAAACATATGTCACCTATTTTTTGGTTAGTTTCTTCTTACTGGTTTTATCTTTTGTTGCAGCTACTTGTTGCTCTACTTCTTTTACTGCATTTACTAAACTTGGATCTACTCTGGATTTAACAACGTATTGACTTTTTTCTTCACCACATCTTTTAATTTTAAACTGCATAGTAGCAGCCTTCTCAGACAACTGCAAGCTTTTTTTCAGTGAAGCAGCTTCTTCATAAGTATTTACATATCTTTCATTTATCCAATTTTGGTCTGACATGTTTTTTCCTTTTCTTTTTAAAGTCTTCTTCTGTTAGTTCTGGATGTCTACACGCTTTTAACATCATAGATATATCATATTTTAATTCTTTTGAAGATTCACCCCAAGGTATTTGATAATCAGTATACCCTACTGGTTTACCGCTTAAATCATAATATACTTCTATTATACTATATTCTTCATTAAAGTTATTATCTATTCTTTTAAATACTCTATAATTCCAATGACTAATTTTAGATTTTTTCATAAAACCTCAAAAAATTAGGCGTGTTATGACACCAAAGAGCGATCCCTTGATTGAGTTACAATCGTGATCTTTTCCTATTCCCCAACCAACACAAGGTTCATAATATAGACATTGAGAATAGCCTCCAGTTTTTGATTATCTACAGGGTTCATCAAAAACCTTCGTCAGCGCTTTCGTTTTTTCTCCCGCTGTTAACGGACTATATCTTTTTTGAATTGGATTTTGGCTCACTCATTAAAGATGGCTACCCCTAAGCCAACTACCTAATAAAAATTTGGAGATAGCGAGAATCGAACTCGCGTCCACCAATTACTAGTATAAAGTCATTCACAAGATTAGTTAAATTTTCTAATTTAACAAAATATCTCATAAATTTCCAACCATCCTTAATGAGAATCGGATCCACCTACAACAAGTAGGGTAACCATTTTTTACAACGTTGTAACTTTTCTGTTTCTAGGTAAGTTACCAACCCAACTAATTAAGCAGCTAGTGCGTAATCAGAAAGCTCAACATTATCGTTGGCGTTTACTGTTTTGTAATTGTTTATTATAGTCTATCAATTACTCAGACTTCTTGCACTTTATATTTTGTTTTCAGTGTCGAAACCTAGTTATCCCCCTAGTTCTTTTAATGCTGATTCGCTGTATTTAACACGGATATCGTGATGAAGTTTTGCATTACCGTTTACTTTGCGAGTAATTTCATCAAGATTCCATGCATCAGCTAGTTCTAATAAATTACGATCTTTAAAATATTGACAAGCAATTCTGGTGCTGATATCTGGTTGACAAGCTAATTCTGGATTATTAACAAGATCTACTCCTAGTTTTTTAGACATAGTAGTATAGTTAGCACGACCTGTCAATTGAAGAACACCACGACCAATAAACTTTGGACCGTCGCCAGCTTCTGTATTGCCAAGATTTTTTCTACCTTCATAAAGAGTACCAGTTGGTTCAGCAGCGTTTTTTGGATCTGCTTTATTATATTTAGATGGTAATTCTTTGTCGTATTTTAATTCACCACTTTCGACTCCTACTTGACCAAGAAATGCTGCGATTCTTTTTGGTGTATTGATAGCAAATTCTGGAAATACTTTGTTAAAAGCATCAGTATATAATTTTAATTTATCTGCTGATATTTTAGGATATATTTTCTTTAGTTGGGATTCTGTTATTAGTGACATATGTTTCATCTCCTTTCTCTGTTGGTTGATAGCAGTGTTCTAAATTATATTTTTTTAATATCTTTTTGAATCTGCCATACTGTAATCCTAAATATCTAGCAGCCTCGGTTTTTGACCTAGTAATTGATATAGAATATTTAAGTAATGCCTCTCTACATAAATTAGGCATAGATTGCCAAAGTGGTAAACCATACAAAGGAACACCAATACTTTTATATACTAATTCTAATTTAAGAGCTATTAATTCTTCTAATGATAAATTAGAAACCATAATTTCAAAATAATCATTACTTTTATTTTGATTTCTTAAGTCTCTAATAGTAGAATATATATTATAGTTTTTATTTATTTTTCTTTGATAAATCATTAGCAACTCCCAAGATAGCGTAACCTGCTATATCATTCCAAGGAGATTCATCAAAAGCATTTTTATTATTAGCTATTCTAAATAATTTATCTATTACTCTAATAATAGCAAGAGCGTCCGTATATTGTTCTGGTTGAATACCATTAGGATATAGGACGCTCAATATTTTGTGACATTCAGCGAAAGAACTACCATATGCTGCATTTTTTTTATCTACTAAACTACCAATTTCTTCACCAATTTGTTTATATGTTTTATTAGTCATTATACAACCACTATAACATATTATACTGGTTCGTTAACTACTTTCTTTTTTTTAGTAAGAACTGTCTCGTTAACTTCAGTAATTACAGGTGGTTCTGGTTTAATTTCTTCAACTTGTGGTTTTTTTTCTTCTATTTTTTCTTCTATTTTTTCTTTTACAGTTAAAATTTCAGTTTTTTGCTGCTCTGCCAATTCTAATCTATAAAGTTTTTTTCTTCTTGCTGGGTTCATAAATTTTCCTTTTTAGTTTCTTAACAACACTTTTTTTCTATACTATGCTTTACGAATGATAAAAAATATTATATTGTTGGTTGTTCAGCTGTTTCTGGTGCAGTCTCAGGCGCAACTGCAGTTTCAGCACTTGCTTCCAATTCAGCTTTCTTTTTCTGTTTCTCAGCTTCATATTCTGGAGTTGTTGGTTCGGGAACAATTGTTTTCAATTCGTCTTCAAATTGATCAAAATATAAACCAAGATTTGTTATTAAATATTTATAAAACGTTTTGCGATCACTTGGGTTTGATAAAAGAGAATAAGATTCTAAAGTTTGTTTTTGGATTTTCTTAAATGTCTCTAAGGCAAATGCTCTACCGGTCGTGTCTTCTCCCTCGATTGGCTGAAATGCATTTTCTGGGTCTTTTTCTGCTTCTGCAGCAGCAACTTTTTCATCTCGTTTAATATCAATAAACATCTTTTTCTTTGGATCTGTATCTTGTTCTTCTAATTCTTCTTGTGGTGCTCCTGTTTGAGCAGGTTCTTTGGTGTTCTTATCATCATCATTAAAATATACAGAGGCAGTAGATAATAAATTTTGTGTTGCTTTCATAACATGCGCTCTAAATGATTTACGCTGAGATAAGTCTGTAGTAAGATTCTTATAACCTGTTTCAATAACAGGAATAATATTATCTAATAGTTTAGCCAGCAAATTAATGCCAGTAGATTCATGAGGAGCAGTTTCTTTAACTTCTGTTAACATTTTACGTATTAATTTTCTTAAAGCTTTTTCTTCACGAAGTTCAACACGTAAATTATCTTTTTGTTCTTTACGAATTTTTAATAAAATATTTTTTATATAACTTCTTAATTCTTCTGTTTGTTCCATTGTTAAGACTCCAAATCTTGTTTTTTTACAGCATAACCTTGCGCTGCTGAAGAAGCTCCACCGGCTGTTGACATCTCTTTTACACTTTTAAAATAATTAATTTGTTTTTCTCTATTACGAACAGCTTGTTTAGAATTATAACATCCTAAGTTTCTTTTTGTTTTTTTTGATAATAAACAATATTTATTACCACGCTTAGTAATGGTTTCATTAATTATTTTTTCAATATTATTTTCATCTATAACTTTTTTTTCTAAAGATGATTCTGTAAAAGGTTTAAAAACATTTAATAATTCATTTATTGGTTTATAAAAACCTGATGGTTTATAAACTTCGCCGTCATAATAAAAAGAAAATTCTTTATTATTAGTATATTTATCTAAGTGTTTTAAATTTTTTAACTCATTTTTTAATCCTAAAAATGAATTAGAAGTATTAATATAATTAATTGAATTATTAATTTGTTTGTTCAATCGATTAAATGATGTATTATTAGTCAATAACATATATGCTTGAATAGTTTTTAATAAATTTATAGAATAATTTATTATAATTTCTTCTATTGGTTTAATAGCATTTTTTAATATTTCTTTTTTACTAAAATCATTTAAGATATTATTTCTAATATATTCTCTTTGTGGTACTTCAAGTTTATTATAAATATCTTGACTACCTATTCCTTTAATACCTAATACTCTTTTAGCAATGTTCATTTTTGATAAAGGATTATATGAACCAGTATTAGATTTTTCTAATAAAGCGTTTAATAATATATATACCCTTGAAAGTATGTAATCATCTATTGTAGAATCATCACCAAGAACAAACTTACTATTTCCAATATATGAGTTTGTATTACTCAATGAATTGTCAATTTTATTTACAGCATAATTATAATATTCTTGATTTTCGTGTTCTCTTAATTTTCTTATGGCAGCTACTTCATTTGTATAATTTTCATATTTTAATTTATTTTGCCATTCAGTTAAAAGATCATTAAACTTATTAACTTGTATTGTAACTTCTTTAACTATCATTTTACCAGATTTATCATATTCTCCATGACCATCTGGTAAAACATTAAAATGTTTAGTATTATAGTTAAAAGCATTATCAGGTTTTAAAATTATTTCTATTGTATAAAAAATATTGTTATCAGAACCAAATATACTTTCTTGTTCTTCTTGATTCATACTATTAATATTTTTTTCTAAGTTATTTAAAGAATAAAATATTTCTTCTTTTAAATTTTCACAAGTTTTTAAATATTCATTAATATTTTTATATTTTTCTTTTATTTCTGAAGGGTTGTTAGCAATTAACAATTTTCCTTCTTTAATATTATATGATAATAAAACTTTTTTACCTTTTGGAAGTTCTTGTTTTTCTAGAACAAAATTAGAAGTTTTTGATAAAGCCTCTTTTAAATTTTTAAAAGATAGCTTACCATTTTCATATAAACTTCTAATTGATCTTTCAAAAAGTAAATTTTCCACTTTATGTTTCCTTATCACCAACAAATATTTTATATGGCGTATTTGTATTCTTTAAAGATGGAACACTGTTTACATGCTGAATAAACGGCCTGTAAACAGTGGTTCCTCCAGAACTACCACTGAGCCATGAAGGATCAATATTTATTGTAAAGTCCCTAGGCATTATTTTTTAATAAAACGACGAATTAGTTCATTATAAACTCTTTCTTCTTTAGTTTTAAATGCTTCATTTAATAAACGCTCGCGGGATTCAAAAAGAGTTGGATATGGATTTTTTTTGCTTTCTTGCATTTCTTCAGGTACATCTGAAGCTTCTAGACGTGCAATATATGCAGCAATTTCCGCGTCTATTTCTTCTCTTTCTGCTTTTCTTTTAGCTATTAACGCTTCTAATTCTTCATCAGACATCATTGGAGCATCATCTGCTTCGGCTCTTGCTGCAGCACGTCTTCTGGCTTCTCTTTCTTTATCGGCTATATCAAATGCCATAGCGCTATCATATGGATCTACCTTGGAACGCTTACCACGTACTGGCATTTCTTCTGGTTCTTCTACACCTTCATCATCATCTATTTCTAAATCTTTTAAATCATCTGCACTGGCTTCTTCACCAGTATCTAAATCTTGCCTTTTGTCCTCTTCTTCTTCATCAGGGCGATACATACTCATACCGCCTTTATGTGGAGCAGAACTTCTTTTTATTAACTTATCTAAATCTTCAATTTCATGTAGTCTGTCCATATCTTCCTTTTTCATTTCTTTTTTACCTTTTTTTGCTTGTTTAGCAGCTTTTTTCATTGGCTCTTTTTTGTTGCCGTCATTATCCAAATCTAAGAAATCTGGTTTAGAAGCTTCATTGAGAGTTGTTTTATTTTTTTTAAACATATTTTTTTTCTCCATTTTCATTGTGTCTGTCCAAGTACGAAACATCATATTTCCACGCTCAAACGCATCTCTTTCCATTTCTTTTAATCCTTCATCATGTAACATATAAGAAGGATCAGAAGCAGTTAAGGATATGTTTAGATTGTCATTAAAGCCATTTAGCTTTTGATCATGATGTATTAGCTCATGTGCAAAAGATCTAAGTACATCTTTACCATGCCTATCAGTTATAAAAAGACAAATTTCTTCTGTTTCTGGATTATAATAACCTGTTTTTCCTAGTATATCTTTTGAATTTTGTTTATCTTTTTTTAAAGTAACTTTAGGTTTCCTTTTCAAATTTAATAAATTATTGGCAAAATTATAGTATTCTTGAATATAAAATTTCAAGTCTTCATGACTAATATTTTCAAATAATAAATTGCTCATTATAAATAAAAAAACTACTTATGCACTATGTCATAAGTAGTTCTTAGGATAGATAAAATCTTAATTAATTAGTATATTTGGATGTGGATTACTGTTTCTTTTTTATCTTCTTTTTCTTTTTTTTGTATATATTTTTGATATTCTTCGTAATAATTTGGTAATTCTAGTAGTAATTCTTTTCTTTTTTCTTTCTTAGGAGGTAAGAACATTAATATTTCCTCTGGGAGAACAGCCCCCTAATATTATTTAGTATTATGCTTGAGCTATAGCATCTATTTTTTTCTTATTTATATTTTTATAAATCCTTCTGTAATGATCTGGATGATCTATCATAAGCTGAGATAGAAAGTCATTTCTAGCCGAACTTGACATTTTTGTAAAAACATAAACAATTTGTTCTATATCTTTTGACGATAATTTATCCGGCATTATTAATTTTTTTAAAAGCATCGTATGGTTCCTCAAAAGTGAAATACTTATTTTCTGTATACTTCATCAACTGTTCCCACACTATTACTGTTCTTTCGCAATCCGCTAAAGCAGTATGCGCCCTTCCACTGTATTTAATATTAAAATATTTGCACATGCTATCCATTGAACATGATTTTAGTTTTCCTTCATTAACTAGTTGTTGACCCATGCTTTTTGTATCAATATATTTTGGAATTTTAGGAAACTTTATGCCATATTTCCAATATTGTTTGGAAATAAAACGTAAATCAAAAATTAAATTTTGACCAATTAAATGATCTGATTTACTAAATATTTCTTCTAAAATATTAAAACATTTAACAAAAGAAATAGAATTTTTCCAATCATTTTCATTATAACCATTAATATTTAATGCTTCTGGTGAAGCAGCTAAAATATTGCTAGGTTTTATTTTAAATTCATGTTTTTTAAGACAGATTAAATCTGCATTATCTTTTAGTTCATATTCAATAATACCTAATTGAATTATTTCATGCTTTTTTAAATCCAACCCAGTTGTCTCAGTATCTATAGCGGTGATAAACATTAAATTCTTTCTAAATAAAATTTCCAACACTCTGGAATATTATTTAAGCCATAATATTCACTATTAATTTCTTGAATGTATGGAAGCTTGTTTGGTTTTTTTGGTACTTTAAATAGTTTAAAATTTATTTCTTTTAGACTTTTCTCACCTTTTCTTTGATTACAAGAATAGCAAGAAACAACAACATTTTCCCAAACAGTCTTTCCGCCATCTTTTTTGGGAACAATATGATCTATTGTAAAAGTGCTTAAAGAAACTTTTTTAACACAATATTGACATAAACCTTCATCTCGTACCCAAACATTTTTTCTAGAAAAACGGATTGATTGTTTATGCCATGTTTTTTTATTATTTTTAAATGCAATAACAGCAGGAATTTTTAATTTTATTGATGGTGACTTAATATAAGCATCGTATTCTTCTACGATATTTGCTTTGTTTAGAAATACTAATGTAACCGCTTTTTCCCAAGTAATAACACCAAGCGGTTCATAAGAAGAAGAAAGAGCTAGAACTTTCATAGTGCCTCCATAGCACGTACATCATACTAGCTCTTGCTCCGCAGGTAAAGCCCTTACTATACTTGGACGTGCATAATTTCAGTAGTGCTATTATCAGATTTAATATTTAAGTCTTTAACAAATACACTATTAACATTTCCACATTTAGCACATGAGAAAATAGGAATTGGTGCCATCATATCCTTACCTGTCTCGGTAACCAATCCAGAAACATGTTTTATTACAAACGTTTGATTAAATACTTCATTACTGCATTTTTCACAAGCAACATTTTTTGCACTTTGTACTTGCATAGCTGTTAAATTAGACATATATATCTCCTTATAAACTCATAATAATCATACCTGCAAATGCCATCAACAAACCAACTAATTTATGACCTTGTAACTCATTGCTTAGAATAATAAATGCTGTAGAATACCAAGCTGCATGAAAGAAGAAAGTTTGGAACACCGACATCAATGTTAGTGGTAAAATATTAGCTCTTAATTGATAAGCAAAAATACTAGCACTTATAAAGCTAGTTAAATAAGACCAATACCATCCATATAAACCATCTCTTATTGCTTTAGATAAAAAAGCAGCAAATATTCCATTGCTTACTAAACAAATAGCAACAATAATAATTTTTATTTGATTTGTCACTGGCATATTATAACATATTATAGTTTAATTTTACACATGTCCCATTCCATAATTTTTCTTCTTATTTGCGGCACTTTATTATTCCGATGATCTTTTTTGATCACTGCCCAATAAGCACCATTTTTTACAACTATTTTTTCATGACGTTTTATTTGTGCAGTAAGTATCCCTATGCCACATGATAAATTAAAATATGGATCAAATATTGTTTTTCTTATATCATCATCTTCAAATTGTATATCTTGTGTCCAATTAAAATCACAGTAATTTCTCCAGTAAGAATCTTCATAACTCAATTGTAGCAATCCTTCGCTGGCTATAGTTTTTCTAGTAACACGATCTATTCCCAAGCTTGGTTCTTCCATGCGGGCTTTTTTATTCCAACCGCTTTCATACCAACTCATCATAGATATAAGCTGCGCCCAAACATCCACTTGTTCATCACGATTTAGTTTATAAAAATTTGGACAGAACAAATCCATATCCTGAACACGATCAAGGATCTCAAAATTACGATAGATTTGTTCACGCACATGATCACTCCAACGATAACGCTTTGGATGATCTTTTTCCCAAGCAAGAGGCTTGTGAATGGCGGCTGGCACAATACCAGAAAACAAAAAAAGGGCCGCGAGGCCCGAAACAATTTTTTTCCAATTTATCATGGATTTATATCCCTTTGTAATGTGTTAGCATATCGCGGAGGCGGTTTAACACTCTTCCAATATATGCTGCCAAAAAAAGCAGTAAGTATTAAAATAGCTCCAAGACCGGCACAAAATATCAAATTAAGTACATCAATTAATTCCCTTTTTTCTTTATCACTCATATTATATAGCTTTCCATAGCAACCAGATGATGCCGCCAGCTACACATAATAGTACAAACGCTTTGGCTATGTCAACCAAGCGGTCAAGTTCATTTTGATTCATGCTTATTCCTTTATAATAGGTATAACTTCTAATTGGTCATCATATAGATAAAGCGGCTCCTTATCCACCCCCCTATCGATCTCTATATAATAAGTACCAGTATATTCTTCTCTGTCTATGCCGCTAACATATCCATAAACATCTTCGTATTTACGAACACGAACAAAATCACCCAATTGTACAAGGCATTGGCGATTCATAAGACACTATTCAGGTTTAGAATTATCTAATAAATAATTTTCTACTGTTACTCCATAGGTATGCATAAAAGCACGCTCACAAGCTTCCATAAGCGCTCTATAATCTTCATTATAAAGCATTTCTGCTAATTCTTTTGGCGTATCTCTATAAAATTTTAAAATAGAACCATATGAAGCTTCTTCTGTTAATGATTCTTTAATGACTTCTCGTAAATATTCTTTAGTTATTTTCATAGTTTTCTCCTTTAAAATATATAGTCATAAAAGCAATAAAAAACCCGCCAACAGTGGGCGTGCCGCCATACAGCAGGGGGCAGAGGCAGTGCGGGTATCTTATTAAATAAGTGTTTGTACTTTTTGTAAATTGCTTATGCTATCTTCTATCAATTGTAGAACTTGTGGGTCACCGTTTTGTTGTTTGAAGGTAGAAGCTAGGGTAGCTAGATCTGCCATCATTACATCTATTCTGTCTACATTAATTTCGCGTTCTTTTTCTAGCATACCGCGTACATGGCGTACTTCTTCTTCATCATCGCTAGAATATGCTTCTTCTGCTCCAACTGCTTCTAGATCTGTTAGATCTGCTTCTTGCAGAGACTCTTTTATAAGAGCTTTTAAATATTCCTTAGTAATTTTCATGCTTTATTTCTTCTTTAGCAAATCAAGAAGTTTTTCACCAACTTTTTTATTTCTTTCATCACTTGAAGCAGCTAGTTGTCTGGCATATTTCATGACAGCAACCATGCCCTGACCAGAAGACATAGCGACTTTTCGCAAATCATCACGGCTTTTGGCTTTGTGTGCTTCACCGCGTGATGGACCCTTTAGGGCTTCAGCTTCGGTTAAGTTTTCTCTCAAGCTTTCACGAATTAATTCTGTTAGATATTCTTTAGTAATTTTCATAGTTTTTTTCTCATTTAGTCCAAGATGCATTTTTATAACTGGTTCACTATTTATATATTTTTTAAATGATCCATAATCACCCGGATATAGATTATCCCAATTTCTAACTATATCCGCTATTTCTTTATGATTTCCATGAAATATATAATTAGTTAATGCATCTTCCCGTTTTTGTTTGATCCGCAAAGGTGCATATTCATATAGTTTCCACAATCTATATAGTTTGCTAGCTGTGTTCATATAACATAAATAGTGTATATTTTATGAAATGTAAGCTAATTCATGATAAAAACAGCGGATTATCTGCCCATCATGTAAACTTTCTACAATATAATATTGCTCCATACCATCGGCACCAAACAGCATATCTAGAACAATACCATATCCTGCATCGCCGTTATCGATGGTCAAGGTTACCAAATCACCTGCTTCATAGACCCGGAAGTTATTTTTTCTTTTTATTGCCATAAATGCCGTTGTATTTCTGTTTTATAAATTCACTAGCATACTCATATGTTGGATTCACTTTATAAATTTCTAACAATTCTTTTGCATTGGTGACACTCATTTCATCCGTTGGTGAAGTTTTATTTTGTCTATCACTCCACTCGATCATATAATACGGTTGATTATTATATGTGCTAAGACCTCTATCAATAACGGTAGCAATGAGAAAACGTGGTTCTCCCAAGCTATCATCCCAGCTACCAAGGATATCTCCTATGTCGTGTTTATATTTCTTTGTCTTGCCCATAGAAATGAAAAATTCCCAATTTTGGTCCAGAGTTTATTTTTGACCATAGCCTTTTTTATCCCATCACGATAGTTTCATAGAGACTTATATTTCGGTTGCATATCAGAGGGATAGGGAGGGGAGGGGGGACTCCCTCCATGCCTTAGCAAAAAAACTTTTGTAACCGCTTTCAAACTTTCGCTGCTTTGTTTTATGCAACAGCTCAGGCAAGGTAAAGAAAATACTTTGACCAATGTTCCTATACATTCTATCCCATTCATCTGGGATGATCAACCCTTGCTCTGTCAAATGTGTCACAGCTTTTGTCACAGCTGTGTAAGCATAGACAAGATCAAACAGTCTATCCAACTCATGTGCCTTATGCAAGTGCAGATAGTTATCAGCAGCAAAGGAGATACGCTTACCAGTGAAGCTCCATAGATTGTTTAGTCTATGAAGTGTCAAGGCAACCTTGTCTATCTCATGCTGGATGTTCTCATTAACCATATGTCCATCCTATCTCCCTCCGAGGTGGAAGGCAACAACAATCTTTTTATTTGACTCCCCTACGCAGGCATGATATAATAGTGTCAGCCCCCCGCCCGAAAGGGCGGCTATTATAGCTCACCCAATCGGGGAAGTCAACAACTATCTTAATACTCCCCAAGGTAACGGCGCTCCGCAGCGCACTCGCGCTCGTAGTCCGCACGGTCTTCCTCCGCACGGTCGTAGCCCTCACGCTCCGCGTCCGTGAGCGTGTCAAGGTCAGGCACGCGCACCTTGCCCGATGCGTTGCACTCGCGGCACGCAACATCGTGCTTGCCATTGAAATAAGCCTCGCGCTCCTCCTCATCGTCGAAGAGGTCATAGAACTCACTCTCGGTAAAACCGTTGGAAAAAGACTCAGGATCGTGCTTGCCGTTGCCCTCGCAACGCTCGCAAATCTCCCACTTGGTAGACACACTGATCTCCTGAAGCTCGTCGCCCACGCGAATCTCAATCGTCATTTCGTTCTTGGTCATAGCGGTATTATTTCACAGGTCAGGTCCACACACAAGCGTTTATTTATTTTTGCCACGCTGCGCTTTTAGCTTGACTCGCCACTACACATGGGGTATAATACCAGCCGCGCCTCTGGCGCGGGGGGCTAGTATAGCAAACCCCCCAACGCCTGTCAACTAATATTCGTTCATGTACATATCCACCAGATCGTCGTGGATGTCGCCGTCCGTTTCCTCCCGGTCGTCCACCCTGCCGAACTCCTGTTCATCGTTGAACGCTTCCGCGCAGTCCAAGCACATCAGCTTGCCACCGTCAACAATGCACTGCCCGTGCAGCTTCACACCACAGTCGTCGCAGTTCTTGGTCATGGTGATATTATAGCTTTTTTTCTCTGAAGGAATCAACTACTAACGGCACATCTTTTTTCCCTGCTGCCGCTCGCAACGCTTCACCCACCGCTTCAGGTAACGCTTGGCACCCTTCGTGCAGAGCCACATCTCGCTGCGCCGAATCTTCGTGAGCTTGTTCATGGGGATATTCTACAGGAAAGCTGGGACGTTTGGAAGCCCTTATCTTTTTTTTTCTTTTCTCTTGCTTTTGTTTCCAGACCTGATATAATGCCAGCCGCGCCAAAGGCGCGGGGGCTAGCTTATCACTAACCCCCGGCCTTGTCAAGCTATTAGTTGTCCAGCGTCCACGTTTCAGTAGTCTCAACCTTTCGCGTGCGGATCATGCGAAAGACGTTGACATTGAGAGTGAAGTGGAGAATCTGATCCTCCACCTTGCAGGCAATCTCGTTGCCAACCACCACCGGGTTTTCCAGCACCACGCCAGCATCCGTGACGTAGAACATACGCTGACCGTTGGACCGCTTGTAGCTGTTGAGCTTCGCCGCGATATCAGAGGAGGTAGCCATGTTTTTTTTCTTCCTTTACAGCGGGTTAACTGCGAGGGATATTATACAGCGGGTTTCTACTGCGTGTCAAACTTCCTTTTCATCGACGGCAGTGTGAACGTTGCCGTCCCCGTCGATATACCAACAATCATCGCACAGGTCCATGTAAAAGACCTTGCCACTGAACCGGCTGACGCGGGACACCGTGAACCCCATGTTAGCAGGGATCTCCGTGTTGCACTCGTAGCACTTGCAGGTTTCGTCGTTCATGGCGGTTATTATCTCACAGGTTGCTAGGCAGGGTCAACATCTTCTTTTTCTTTTCTTTCCGCTTGACACAAAAGGAAATCTGGATCCGCCCGATGGACAGGAAGTAAAGACCGCCAACCCGCTTTGCCTTGATCAACTTGGTCATGTGCCTATTCTACAGGAAGATGGGGACGCACACAAGGGGGGGAACGCTTTTTCTTTTTTTCTTTTTGTTGTTGCTTTTCTTTTTTAGGTATGCTAAAATACCAGCCGCGCCACAGGCGCGGGCGGCTTGCACCAACCGTGCCAATGGCTTTCTATATATCAGAAACCAAAAGCAAAGCCAACCCACAGCAAAGAATAAATAAATGCGAACATGAAAACAACGGTCAGGAAATCCTTGACAACCGCAAGCTGCATCTGGATCTTTTCGTTTTGCATGGACATTATTATCTCACAGACGGACGATGTTTGCAAGGCAACGGGACAGGATTGTTGAAGGGTCATTGACGCATGAAGGGCAAACCTTGGTATCCTTATTGCTAGTCTGCCATTGTGTCAGGCACTTGACGCAGACAACCTTGTGAAGAACAATCTTGATACGCTTTGGCTTGGTCATGGCGGTCATTATAGCATTCCTACTTTCCAAAAGCAATAACGTACCTTGTAAAACGTTCACGCCTAATGTTTTCTTCACAGTTGCCGCAACGATTATAGTTGACAAGGTTAGAGAAATAACCATAGTCGCAAACGTTGCAGTAGCGCCACTTGCTCATGAAATCGAAAGCGGTCTGGGTCATGGCGGTATTATATAGGAAGCCGTGGGTGCGTGCAAGTACCCAACTATTTTTTTTTATTAGTTGCTTTTGTTTTTGACCTATGATATAATGTGCCAGCCGACGCCCGAAGGGCGGCTGCAACCTCTATGCCAAGGCTCCCGCCTATTCTAGCACGGGAGCCAGTGGCCTGTCAACTAGGCTGCAATAATAATCTCGGACGGCGGATCAGGAAGCTGCCCGTTGTCAACCGAAAACGGCAGGGGACGCTGGATCGCGTCACCAACGGTCATGATGTTGCGAACGTGGGAATCAACCGTCCGCATGATGATCCCGCTGCGGATCGTTCCCTCGTTGCCGTTCTCGTCTACGAAAGCATAAACGTGACGGGTCTTTTTTGCATGGGCAATCAATGCCTTGACACTCACCGCGTGACGGTGCCCACCGATCAGGTGGCCTGCCTTGGAACCCTTGGAACGAATCAAGCGACGAAAGATAATCATATCGTTTCCTCTACAGCGGGTTAACTGCCCTGCTATTATACGCTGAAACCTTAGTCGCCGTCAACAATCTCGTCTGCCCAATAGTTCGCGTTAGTGCGAACATCCTTCCGATACTTGGAAAGCTTTTGCTCCGCGCACTTGGCGCAGACCCGTGCAAGCGGGATGCCGCGTGCATCGTTGACCCAATAGGAACCATCGTGCTTCGTGTGGATGCCGTTGCAGTTTTCGTTGGTCATGCGCCTATTATACACCGGGGTTTCTGAAAGAATCAACTACCCGGATGCTTTTTTTTCGTCCTTGACTCTCCCGCGTGGATCGACTAACATGCGCGGGTTTGCCCGTGGGTAGGTGGAATTATTAGTTTTTTTTATTTGCTTTTCTTTTTTGCCTATGATATAATAGCCGCCGGTTTCGGCGGCTTGCAACCCCTGTGCCAACCTGCCCACCTATTCTAGCATGGGCAGGGGCAAGGTGTCAACTAGGACTGATAGATTCCAGCGTCAACAAGAAACTTCTGATACTGCTCAAGAAGCTTGTCAAGGTTACGGGCAGGCTTGACACCGTTATCCGCGAGAATGTCCCGCGCCTGCTGCGCCACGTTGACACGATTAGAAAACTTCATGCCAATCTTTCGACCGTGCGCGTCAAGCTTCAATGCCTTGCCCAAAGCAATCAGGCGGTAGGTCATCACGCTGTCACCAGTGATCATCAGGGAACCGTCAGCGAGCTTTTCGATGGACATTGTTTTTCTTTCTTACCGCGAGTGGACTGCCCGCATATTATAAACCCGTGCGGGCTACGGGTCAAGCATTAAAAGATCTCTGCCTGCACTTCCCGACGACGACCATCCCAAATGCGTGCGATCTCGCCAAACTCATGGATCGCATCTTCCAACGTGGTGACATTGACAAGCTCAAGCTCCTGTGCAATCTCCTCACGGGTCCAACACTCAACAATATAATCCCACCCGCTCACTTCGTAGTTTTCAACCGCGTGCTTCTGCAGCGCCTCTGCAATCTCGTTCGTGGTCATGGGCACATTATTTCATGAAGTGGTGGGTAGGGTCAAGTACCCATTTATTTTTTTTTATTAGTTGCTTTTTGTTTTTGCCTGTGATATAATAGCAGCCGCCGCGCCCTGCGCGGCTGGCACGCTTCTTGCGTTGCCCCCCACCTATTCTAGCATGAGGGGCAAGGCGAGTCAAGTTTTTACTTCACCCATTCCCAACCGGGAGCGGGCATGACCCCCGTAAGATTACTAGACTGTGTGATAATGAAAGGCTTGATCTCACTCATGCACACATCACCACGCTCCACCACACTTCCCATGACAACCGCTTCGCGGATATCAGAATCCACCTTGTTGTCAATGATATAAAACTCCCAAAAGCCACGGGTGCAGATGTGCTTGTGGACTTCAACAATCGAACCAGTTTCATTGTTCTTCATCTTACGGGGCATGGTTTGCTTTCCTAGTTGCGGGGTGATGTGATATTCTACCGCGTCCGGTTCCGCTTTGCAAGCTTTGCCTTACTGATTTCTTCGTCGATAATCTTTTCAACAAGCTTGATTGTTCGCAGATATGCACGGTCAAGCTTTTTGTATTCCTTGTCCAAAGTTTCCTGCGCTGCCTTGAGTGCTTTCTTGTTCATGCGCGTATTATAGACCGGGAATATCCACGGAGTCAACACCTGTATTCTTTTTCCAGTACTCCCGCTCGTTGGCACAGTCCATGCATATGTAGTGATCCTTGACTGTGCCCAAATGTCCTACATGTGGGAGAGTTCCCTCTATGTAGGGCGCTGTCGTTACCGTGCTTACATGGGTGGGTGTCCCGCAATCATCACAATCTATAAACATGGGTCCATCCTAGCAGGTACCTGCCCAACAATCAACCCCTTGACAACTAGCCGCCGTTTCTCGGCGGCTGCAATACCCATGCCAAGCGGTATCTAATATAATGATTAATAGGTATCTTTCCCTTTCCCTATTAATCTGTTCTGTGGTAGATGTTCGCGCCGGAAGCAGTTCGGAGGCGAGAAAAGACCACATTCTTTTATTATACTATTAAATCAAACCCAAGGCAAGCAAAATGCTAGGACAATCATGCTCGCACCTTCCATCAGGTTCCACCTCGCATCCTTCCTTACAAAGCGCGGGACACACACAATCGCTAACAAGATCTTCGATCAAGTTAAGACGATCCTCGATTCCATTATCCTCGCAATACTGAGAGAGAGTAATACGATAAGGATTCTTAACCTTCGCCTCGTTTGCCGTTGCCGTGGTGGTTTGCATGGGGATATTATACCTTAGCTTGCCTGCTACTGTCAACCCATATAGAAGAAAAAAAAAATTGAACGAGGGGGTGGGTGGGTGGAACCCTTTTTTTATTTTTACTGGATAACCCCCATCCCATAGCTATACAAAGCTAGGACGGCAGCGATGATCATAATACTAAGGACACCCATGTTAACCAAAGTATTAAGTTCATCCATGTTAACCTGAAACTTATTCATCCATCCACCTTATAGAAAACACCATTCGAGAGATTAACGTGCCGATACTGATGGGAACCATTCGGCAGATACTCTACCACAAGCGCATGAGTCTCTGCAACGGGAATGTTATCCCGCTGTGGACGGCAACGGGAAGCCTGCCAAGTCTTACCATTAACAGGATCAAGATCCTTTGCAAAGGAAAAGTTAATCGTGCGGATGCTGTTATCAAGCTTCGTGAAATGACCGACATACTTAGGAGCGTTCATGTTTTTTGTTTCCCTTTCGTTGTTAGGTGATTCTACCATTCCCCACGGTCACTGTCAACGGCATCCCGGCATTTCTTTTTATTGCTTTCCCGCTTCCTATCCTTATGCACGTTTGCCTTTGTTGCGCCGTTAATCAACATTAGCTGATACACATCCCGCGAAGTATCAACATATTCCCGCTTATCCTTGTATGTCTTTCCCATGATTATATCCTTACAGCGAGATAGAATCAACCTTGCTAATCATACGCTGAAGCACAAGCGTAAGATCCTGCTGTCCCCAATAATGATCAACAATCTGCCAATCATCAGGGAGATTATACTTTGCTCGCAGAGCAGAAGCAACCGTTTCCACAATCTCCTGACGGGTGACAACAACATCCTTTGCTTCGTAGCTTTCGATTTTCATGGCGCTTATTATACCCTTCCCGCGTGGTGGATGCAAGCACTACTTTTTTTCTTGACTACCGCTTGACATTGTGATACACTTGTGGCGGCTAGTTGGCGGCTGCGCCAGCACACTCCCGCACCACCATATTCTAGCATGGTGCGGATCGTCTGTCAATACCTATCAGCGGAAAAACTTCGACTGTGCATCCGTCAACTTTTTGACGCCGTGGTAAACAAGTCCAATCTTTACATCCCCAAGAATAGCAGGAAGATCGTTAATGTTACCATCGACATATCCCGCATTGATACGATCATCATCCGTTGAAAAGATACGGGAGTGAGGCTTAGTGAGATCTACCTGATCATCATACTTCCCGCCAAGCGATTGCACAAGCTTAAAGTTAACGGGAAGGTTAGAAAAAAGATCAAGGTGCATACTCTTAGTGTATGCATAAAACGTGACATTAGGGAAAACGCTAGCGGCACGCTTCCACGCATCGAGATAAGCTTGCGTGTGAAAGTCCCCGGAATCATGGATCCGCACGGTATTATACTTGCGGGAAACCTTGGCAAGATCGTTCACAAGCATATCAGAATACTCGGGAAGGAAGGAAGCCTGAAGATTAAAGAAACGCGCTTCCCGAACATTCCTGAAAAGATAGGTTCCCTGCTTTGCATAGCACACACCACGGCACGCGCTAGCACCGGGACAGCTATTAACCCCATTGATATCGGTATCAGCGGAGATACCATATCCAACAATCTTGAAAGCTTCACCGCTAGTCTTTTCAAGCTTGCTGTTACCGTAGGTCCACTTGAGGAAGGTGTCGTTGTTGTTGGGCATGGCGGTATTCTACCTCGGAAGGGATGCGACGGTCAACCCACGGGATGCGTTTTTCTTTTTTCGTTCCCCCCGCTTTTTCCCCTTGACAACGGGGGCTGGATTTGATATACTGGGGGTTTGCCTTTTTTCCGTGACCATATGTTGCCATACGTTAACATATGATACAATTTTTTTAGATCTGCAAAGTTAAAACTCTATACATTTGCAGATATATAAACTTTTACATTCCAAAGAACAATGTAGTATATTTCCTACATTCCCAACATCCATAGATTCCTATATATCTATATCCTTATACTTTTATGTCTACCTTTATATTCTTTAGGAAAGCTTTAGTATCCTGCTTTTCCTGTATGATTAGCGGATTCTTATCTTTATATACAACCATTAATCTAGGAATATGGGGATCAAATGTTACCCAGTTATCTTCACTAGGATTAATATATCTATGCAATTCTTCTTCATCTAATTCATATCCGCTATCCCAACGTGTTCCGCAGCATTTGCAATCTATCTCGAAATTAGGATCAAAGTATGTTCCATTAATAGACAGGAATCTAGCTTCTGCTTCTTCCCTATTATCCGCTTCTATGATAATAAGCTTTGCAGGTTCTTTAAATGTTCCCCTGCTATTGTTTTGATGGAATCTATAAAACATACATCACCTTATATATGTATACATCTACGCACAAGTGCGTGGGTGGGGGGTACCCTACTGGGTAACTGGGTTACGGTGCCAGCCCCCACGCCTGCCTTATTACCTATAAGGCAGGCGGCTGGATTCGCTGGGGGGCAATGAAAAAAAAAGTTGCAGACCCCCCTCCCCCTCTGGAAGATTAGTAGGAGGGTATACAGTCCTCCCACCCTTCCCTACCTCTACCGCTCTAGGACTATCAGGTTACTATATGCTATCCAATAAGGGGTGTCAACTACTGGATTGTTATACCAATATACTAAAGCTACTGAACTTTTATTTCTCTTCTCCAACACCATCCCGATGATATCCAACCCTCCATTAGATAACAGTCTATCAAACTTCTTATTTACTGTCAACTGGACTAGACTCCCATGCTGGATATCATCGGGCTTTACCATATAGATTACTTCTTCTTTCTATTGTTGCTCATAGCCTTACGCTTCTTGGACCCGATCTTACGACGACCCTTGCGTGGGCGATTCTTGTGTGGATGCGGCATAGTCTATCACTCCCTTCCCGTGCTGTAAAGCACTTTCTTTAATGATTCCGCTGGCATAGCTCTTGCTAATGCAGGTTCCGTGCCAAGGGGTTTAACCCCTCCCGCTGTAACAATCTTTTTCTTTGCACATATAGCTAGAAGCTAAATAGCTAATATTACATATGTAGGTATATTCTTACAGGGACATTAATCGAATAACTCTAACTGTTCATTTTCCATATCATCATAGGTTACAGGAATATAAACGGGTTCCTTATTATACTTCTGAATATAATCTTCTTTACTATAGAATCCCTCGTTTAGCATTTCGGACTGATATACACCATCAATATAACTTTCACTATCTTCGTCGGTCAATACCATATTATAAACATAGGTAAAGCTTCCATCTTGCAGCTTATCATAGAAAACTTCTTCTATTACCCCCTGTTCTATAATCGTCCCATCATCCTCTGCAAGATAGATAGTTTGTCCAACCTGATACTTGCTCTTGGCTAGGATATCCTTTTCTTGCTTCCGGGTCAAACCATTACAGGTTAGCTCGTTATCATCATTATTTTCTTTGTTTCCCCGGATGATCTTGAAACGGTTTGCCATGATGATTTACCCCTTTCTGCTCTTGGTAAGCTTTGGACGGGCACGATGGGTGATTCCATACTTCTGATGCAACTCATAACGCTCTCTATCATGCCTTGCCATCATTCTATCATATTCCCTACGATACTCCTTATTCTTTACTTCCCACAAATCTCTGGCATTAAGATTGCTTTTGCCTGTTGACATCATTGGCATATTATTAATGCTATTACTGAGATTATTATTGTTGTCCTGCAAAGCCTTAATAGTCTCCTGCAACTTGTTCATCTGCTCCATTAGTGCATTGATTTCGTTGTTCATGTGGTTATCCTCTTTCTTTTTGTTTGTCCCCGCTACTTCTGGTTGCCGCTTATAATACTCCAGATACTCTGCCTCTGTCAAGGCATAAAGTTGATTGGTTGTGTCCGGGTCTGCATCTTCTGGAAACTGCATGATGTAATCAATCTTGTTGTTTTCTGGAACTCCTACATCTACCACAATTCCCGACACAACAACATCACCCTTCTGCATATCTCTTACAAAGTAAAGCTTGTCATTAACTTGATAGGTCATATAGTATTCTTTCTTTTTGTTGCCGCTTAACTTACCTTCATACATAATCTAAGAAAGTCACTCTTTGGTACGTTACCATTTGCGCCAATGTCAATCCTTATAAAGCTGACTGTATCTGGAGTTATATCTGTTATTAGATAATAATAAAGATAATCCGCTCTTGCGTTCCTCCAAAGGTCGCCAACTTGGATATCCATCTTAGCTAACTTTCTTATAGAAGTCTATAAAAGTATTACTGCTATAGCTTAAAACAGCACCGTGCTTATCATTTGGATTGTTATAAAATTCATAATAAATTTCGCAACCCTTTATGTCAACAACTAAAGCTAGACCACCGTATTTATTCTTGTATAGATCGCCTATCTCTATAGAATCCATTAGCTATGCTTTCTATAATCATATTTAAAAATATCTATAAAGCTGTGTAACTTCATCCCATGAGTAGCTTTATAATAGAAATTGCTTGTTATGAACGTATAATAAACTTTATTTTCTTTTACATCTTCGATGAAGGCATAGCAACAAGCAGAATTAGTATTCTTGTATAGCGCACCGATTTCAATATCCATAATTTTATACTGCCGGGGCATAATAATCTTTAAAAGAGTCAACGGAAGTGTTGTGTTGCTCACCATTGAGTCTTGTGTCCCTAGAGTAAATTACATAACTAACTCTGTTTCTGGCTAGATCTAAGACAAGCGCATATTCATCATAGTTTATCCTTTTGTATAACTCACCAATCTCAATCTTGTGATCGTTCGTTTTCATAAGTAAGAAATAGCTTGCGATACAGGGAAATAACTGATTTTGGTATTAATCCTCTGGACTTGCTTTTGTCGAACCATTCAACTGAATAGGTATCAGTTTGCTTATCAAAGTCAAGAACTAGTCCAAGATCAATACTATAATCTTCGTTACGACTTGCAACCAAATCCCCGATATCTATAAGCATTTTATCTTTTGTTACTGCTCAACCTTTTCATACCACATCTGTATTGAACTGCAACTATTTCCTTGAATGAAACCACTAGGATAAAACTCGCAGACAACAGTATTATTGCATATATCTACTTCTAGAACAAGGGCATATTTGGCAATAAGACCTTTGGTTCCTTTTTCTTCATCCCGCCACTTGAGCAAGTCTCCCGGTTCCATTTTCATCAGGACACCTTTTTTGCTACAACATCATAACGTGATCCATTATAGATCGTCATATTCTTATCTGTATCTAATCTTGTTACCCGGATACCAATATCTATATCAACTTCAAGAACAAGAAAGAGGAAATACTGTTTAGTCATGTGATCCTTGATCTTCCATAGATCACCAACCTCGTAATTGTTCTTGCTATGATACATCAAGACACCTTCTTCAACCGTTCGTCAAGAACTTTTCCTCTGTAAAGACTCTTTTCTTCACCGCTTGGTATTAACATTATCCGTAGTCTAGCAGGATTAACCTCAAGGATCAACATTAAAACAGGGTTGCCGTCTGTCCCTGCTAATTGATATAGATCCCCCGGATGATACTCATTCACGATACTTTCCTGAATTCTTTATACAGATAAGATATTGTTACATTGTGTCTGCCGGGTTTGCCTATTCTTTCAAAATATACACTATCTGGACCGCTGCTAGATTTCAAAGCTTTGATAACATCTGTTATGAGAACATAATATGGATGGATAAAGTTATTGCCTACTGCCATCCATATGTCTCCCACTTCAACCTGTTGCTCGCTGTTCATTCTTTTGCTTCTTATCAAGCTGAA
>Ga0315909_10002397_pt1 | contig 24026 bp, 21 predicted proteins | sample LakEriMetagenome_11_FD_203527 | JGI IMG/M metagenome (GOLD analysis project Ga0315909, IMG submission 203527) | Freshwater fungal communities from buoy surface, Lake Erie, Ohio, United States - Buoy 2 MA125 | ecosystem: Environmental > Aquatic > Freshwater > Lake | place: USA: Lake Erie, Ohio...
CCCTATGGTAATCAAAACGCCGAAAAAATCTACGTCCCGGGAAGACCATGGCTGGATTCGGTTGTTTTGGGTGGAGGACCTGTACCTAAGTTTGATTTCGAGAGCATATATGAGCAGGCAATCGAACAAGCCTTCTGATGGTACACTATTGCACTTGTTTTGAAATAAGTGGCGAATCTACCCTTTGTCGTAAAGCCTCGACTTGAGCCGATTATCGAGGAGATTGGAACGCCGGAATCGGGGATTCTTCTTGTCGAGCGACGTGGATATTTAACTGCCGGAGAGCGTAATACGGTTCAGCAATATTTGCAGTCCGATTCAAGTGCAACTATAATGATAAAACTAGCCAGGGATGTCGCCCGTCAGTATGATGTCCCTCTAGAAAAAGCTTATAATAGCGTCTCTTCCGCGATGGCTAGCACATGCCGCGATGATGACGATTTGTGCCTGCGTGTCACGAGTGATTTCGCCGAGGAATTACAGGATGTACTGTCTCAAATGCTGCAGGTACAGGCACGAGTAGAAATGGTGCAGGCACTTGCATTAATTACGCAACGAATTGACCCTGATTTTGACATTGCCGAAATTACTAAAGTGCATCCTGATATCATCAGCCAGCTTTCTGAATTGTACCAAGACGAAGAAAACAAATCAGTAGAAAAGCTGGAGGCAATGATAGGAGAGAGCGAAAAAGTAACGATTGAAGAACTCGAAAAAAAGCCAGTACGAAAGAAGGCGGATGGATAATTCCGTTTCATGAATACTTTTGGACGTTAAAATACAGATTCCCGGGATCAACTGAATTCGACGGCGACAATTTCTGGAATCAACCATACGAATACATCATCGTATCGGTACAGGCAAGCGAAGAACTGTATCGTCGTAGCCTGCATGACCAAGAAAGGCCTATTGCATTAATGATGATGCAAACAGCCGAGTCCAACAGGGACAGGAAGAAAAACAAAATCCCGTATTCGATTCAGGATTTCTGCCTTTATGGAGATCCAGAGGAGACCAAGGGACCGGCTGGCAGGTATGGTGCAGCGGCAATGAAACTGGTAGAGATGGGACTGATGCCATCGTGGGCATTGTTCGTCTACAAGGAGCTGAAAGTAAATGCAGAAAAGGCAATGCCACCGGAACCATTAGCCCTGATTGGCGATTCTGTCGTGATCCTTGCGCCTTCTGTATCGGAGGGCTACTGTACGGGCATGTTAATCGCCAACATGGACGCTTCCGACAGCGTTGTCGAAGTCAGGTCCCTATGCGGCAAATCACTAAGGGTTCGCGTGCCCAAGTTCAAGGAAGCAGTTTACGCGGCAGAAGACATATCGCTAGCAGTGAAATAGTCATCTGTTTCAAGCGGAGCCATTGGTGGCACAACCATCCCTGACAGCAGCCAATTTTTTATTCTTAACTCATTTTCTATATTGTAAAATTGCTGTTCTTGGTACCACTTTAACCAGTCCTGGGAGGACCCTTTATCAAGATTGCAGCTAACACATGCTGGAATCACATTACTTCTACGATCTTCACCTCCTCGACAGCGGGGTTTAACATGATCAATTGTCAGACTGTTGTCATCAATGGGTGGCTGGCCGCAGTATGCGCAACGATTAGACCAAGCTTCTTTTATTGAGCTACGCCAAATACGTCGCGCCTCCTTGCTTGTGAGGGCAGACATGTTAAGTAAGTAATCAGAGGAGCGTTCATACGGTGGCCAAACTGTTAAGTCCGTGGCTCGAACAAGCATCCGATTACAGATTCTTTTGAACAATCACGGAAAGCGCAGATAACTGTAACCTAGACATAGTTACTATGCGATTGTTCGAACTAGTTTACCTTCTGTAGGCAAGCTATTATGATGCTTTTAGGCGGTTGTGACACAAACTTTTGCCACCACCCCCGATGTAATATTTGATACACTGACTGGCGACTCAACATTCATGTCGCTTATCGGATCATATACTTTTGCAAAGAATGCAACGGCAATAGATTCAATTAGCATTTTAACGCCAGGGGCTGATCTGCCCAACCTAAAATCACAGAGCGGTCTAGAAGTGGTTATACATGACTCCGGAAATATTACTAATATAAAGTATGTAACCGATGCGAGTGATCCAATTATCATGTGGAAGGTATTTTTAATAGTATGGCCGCCTGCAACAGGTACCACAATGGTGAATGCAGCGAAAAGGATGGTCGAAATATTTGGCAAGGCAACTACTGTGGAAACAGTGGCAACATCTGATGGCCTTGGCAGCTTAGTTCAAACCCTTGTACTGATACCGAGTGATTCGCCAATCCTGACAGCCTAAAAATTGGAATAACAATAGTTTGGCAAAATAATAATAGCGGGGTAACCGCTTTATCGTTTCGCTTGGGTTCAACCCGCTAAATCAGTCCCATGGCAAACTTTTCAGCGGCCTTTGGCTATAATGTTTACATGATGCCTTTGGCTTCTGCCGATGTGGATACCTCCTTCACTGGTATCACCACCGGCACCGGCACTGCCGGTACTGCCTTCATCAACCTTGGCACCACCAACGCTAACGTGCTCAGCCCGAGTGCCTCGGTCTCTTACGCTAACGGCGTCTTTACGGTTGCCGGCACCCCCTTCGACATGGACGGCCTGGACAAGGTTGCCCGCCTCTACGGTCTGACCAACGCTGCACTGGAAACCGATACCAACTCGGAAGAAATCGTCACCTATGACGACGAAACCAAGGGTTTCAACCTGTCTATCCCCACATCCAAGACCTGGAGCATCTCCCTTTCGGGCGTGGCTGACTTCAAGGATGCCGGTTACCAGATTCTGCGTCTGGCTGAGCAGAACACTGTGGCTGACAGCCTGCGGGTGAAGTTCGCTCGCGTGGGCCCCACGGGTACGGATGAGACCATCTACGGTTACGGCACGCTGTCGGGTTACACTGAATCGATCGAGGCTGGCGCGATCGTTTCTTGGGAAGCCACCCTTCAAGGATATGGCGCCTATAAGATTGACCTTGACGCCAATCCGGCTCCCAGCCCCACCCCCTGAGTTAGACAACATCCAGAATCAACGACCCCCGGAAACGGGGGTTTTTTCTTGGCAGTCTAAACAAGATATTTAAGCTCAATGGCCCCAAAGATCGGCTTTGAATTAGAGCCTACTGTTAACCAGGCGGCACTTCGGCAGGTCTTTGATGCACTAAAAGCTGGCGGCAAGCCTGTAGCCAATGAGCTGGCAAAATCCTTTGGGTTTACGGCTACTGCCAGTGTAGTAGTCGAGGTAAAAGACGGCAAGCTCGTACAAACACTGAAGGAATCAGTAAGAGAAGTAGACCTGCTTAATTCTGAGCTACAAAGATCAAACAGGATCCAAGCGGGCAGTAAAACCAATTTACAGCAAGCATTAAATACCTACAAACAACAAAGAGATGCCATTAGCAAATTCGCCCAAACGACTAACGAATATGGTAAAAGGGTCGTAAGCGTAAACAAAGAATGGGAGGTTCAAAACCAAAAGGTACAGCAGGTAAACAGGGCTTTACAGCTAGCGAGCGCTAACTCGTTCTGGGACCGTGTCAAAGTAGGGCTGAATTTACAGGGGCTGCAATCTTTCGCTCAAGGTATCAGTAATATTGTTAACGGATTTCAAAGCCTGTCTATCATTGTCCAGCAGGTAAGTGCTGTTGTTAATACACTTATCAATGCATTGAAAGGCGTTGAACAGATAGGCCTAACTTTCCAGGCTATCGGCCAAGGGGCCGCAGGGGGGCAGAAAGCATTAGAGGAATCTAGTCGCATTGCCTTAAATCTTGGTGTTGATCTTAATACCGTCAGGGAAGGATTCCTCAAGCTTTCGCCTGTAATCTTACAGTCTGGTGGCTCTTTAGATGAGGTATCAAAGATTACCCAAGCGCTATCTTCGCGATTTGCGGCATTCGGCAAGTCTGCCGATGAAGCAAAAAGGGTTACCAATGCGGTCATCCAAGCATTTGGTAAAGGCGCCCTTAGGTCAGAAGAACTAAACCAGCAGATCGCAGAAGCTGACCAAGCTTTCCGTGTTGATTTTGCCAATGCGCTTGGCGTTACGGTACAAAAGTTTGGCGAAATGGTCGAGGCGGGTGAAATCACCAATGCCGTACTGCTCAAGACGCTGCCACTACTCGATAAATCTACACTGGTCTATGGTAAACTTGGCACCAGCGCCCTCGATGCAGCTAGTGCATTTGGGACTCTTGGAGTAACGACCCAGCAAATTCAGTCAAAAATAGCAACCATCAATCAGTTATCCTTAGAACAGCTCGCGAATACCTTCAAGCCTGTAACTAAAGTCATACTTCAACTGCAGGGCGTTGTCACTGATCTGTTTGCCTCATTAGCAAAAAGTGAGACTGCAAAAGCACTTGCAGGAATCCTTGCCACGATTGGCGGAGGTTTCCTTGAATTCCTGAAAGTACTAACAAAATTAATTCAAATACTTCTCAAAGTCATCGATCCGCTTGCTGATTTACTCAATCGCTTGCTGGCTATCGAGCCAGTGGCCAAGGCTCTTGGCGTTATAATTGCTGGCTTACTGGTCGCCGCTTTAGCTAAGGCGACAATATCGGCAATATTGTTCTCGGTTTCGCTTGGCAATTCGGCAAAAGCTCTATTGGGCCTCGGTACGGCGGCGGGGTCGACTTCTGCACGATTGGCCGCGTTTGCAGCGGGTGGTGGCAAGGGTGCGGGTGTATTGGGTGTTGTGGATGCGATCAGCACGGCTGCGTTAGGGGCCGGGGGCAAGGTTCTAGGATTTGGTAAGTCCCTGATAACTGGCAAAGTTTCCTTGGGCGCATTTGTCCAGGGCGCAAAGGGTGCAGCCGGGGGCCTGAAGAACGTTGGTAGTGGTATCGTTAGTACAGCCCAAAATTGGAAAATTTATGCGAAGGCAGCGCAAAATGCTGGCGGCCGGGCGGCTGCATCAGCGAAATTATTGGAGCCATTTAACCGAGGGCTGGTCAACTCTGGCCAGGCGGCAAGGACCGCTACTAGCGCGACAGCATCTTATACGCAAAGACTGGGGGCTGCTTATATTAATTTAGCAAAATTTGGCAAGGTTGCGGCAATAGCAGGTAAATTAAGCCTTGTTACAACCGCAATACAAACCACTTACGGGGCTATTGAAGATTACACTAAGTCAACCGCTGCAGCCAATGCGGTAAACGAAAGGACCAAGAAGCAATTGGCGGATGCTGCGAGTGTTTACAAGACTGTGGAAACAGCGCTGGGGGCCACTGCAAAAGCAACCGAAAAGACTGCGGATAGGCAGGGTGGTCTCTCCAGGGCCATACAAGGCACGGTGAACTATTTCGGCCAGTTAATTCCCGGATGGCAGAATTTAAATTCTGAGGCAGCATCATATAACATGGAGATCCTTGCCACCATCGAAGGGCAAGATAAGTTTAATACAGCGATGGCTAAAAATATAAAACTTTTTCAAGAATATGCAGCCAAATCTAAAGGAACTGCGGAGGACAATAAGAAACTTGCAGACACTACGGATATACTGCTCCAGCAATATGACGCGAACGGAACAGCCCTAAAAGCACAGCTCGTAGCGCTACAAAACGAAAAGGCCGCCAGGGCAGACTCAAACGATGAGAGAGAGACTGCTATAGCAGTTATACAGGCTGAAATAAATGCTAATAATGCAAACAGAGTCGCACTTCTCGCCGTTGCAGCAGCAGCGGGCGTGGATGTTTTCAAGTACACCGAAAGGGGCAAGCAAGCGACGGCAATGGTAGAAAGACTAAGAGAGGAAGTAAAGGCAATAGAAGAGAGAAATAACGCCCTTATCAAAAAAGCAGAGGAGACTAGGGATGAAGAAATAGCAAAGATAGACAAGGCGGCTGAAGCCATTACGAAGAAAAACGACAGGGAGATAGGTGGGTACGAAAGGACAATTGCCGCTGCGCAAAAACGCTATGCTGCGGAAGACCAAGCACTTGAAAGAACCCGTCAACTAAGGGATCGAGCCTATAACGAAGAAATAGCAAAACTGGACAAGCTGGCTGCTGCCGTTTCAAAGGTATATGACGCTAGGGTTAGAGATCTACAGGGCCCCACTGCGGCGGAATCCCAACTGGCCGCGATGGACAAGGCCGAGCTGCAAAAACAGGCTGCTAATGCAGAAACGCAAAGGGAAAGACTGCAAGCCCAGGCTCAGCTTCAGAGGCTGGAAAGAGAAAAGCAAATTGCAGCAATTCAAGCCCAGAAGGAGAAAGAGCTTGAGGCAATAGCCCAAGAAAAAGCAAGGAAAGAGGAAGCACGGGCCGCTGAACTGCTGCAGAGAGAAGAGGCTGATTACGCCCGCAAGATACAAAGGCAGGAGGAAATCGGAGCCAGTCAAGATGAGATAGATAAGCGTCGCGAAGAAAACAGAAAAGCAGAGGAGAAGGCAGAAGATGACAGGGAGGCAGCAACCAAGAAGTACGAAGCTATCATCCTTCCGCTGCAGGACGAGATAAAGGCAAAAACAAAGGAGCTAAAAACCGCCGAAGTAGAACTGCAAAGAGAAAGAGATACCTACAATGATAAGATGGCACGCTCGCTGGCGATTGCGAATAATATTTTAACAACCGAAAGATTGATAAATCAAGAGCTGCGGAACAGGCCTGGCCCCAAGCCTAGCTCTAGCCCTTCGCCCACCTACAGAAATAGCACTGGTACCGGAGGCGCACCCTCGACATACCGTCAAGGCGCCGGGACAACGCCATCAGTTCCTAAGTTTGCTGGCGGTCCCGTGGGAGGTGGCATGAGGTACACGGTTAACGAACTTGGTCAGGAAGCATTCCTTAGCAATGCCGGTAAACTTTCGCATATCAATGCCCCCGCCTGGGGACAATGGACAGCCCCTGGTGCTGGTACTGTTATTCCTGCACACATTACTGCGGGCCTCGATATACCCAGCGGCGGTGTGCGCGTCAATAGTGGCGCTACAGCGGCTGTAAGGAGCTCCTCGACCAGGTCGGACAACTCTCTCGCCAAAGCCCTCGGTATAGCCCTTGGGGGCGCACAGGGGCGCGTTACAAACAACGTGACGATACAGTCTGAAAACCCGACAAGGTCAGCTTCTGATATTCTGGTACAATTAACTAAAATCAAGCGCAACAGGTACCGGTAATCATGTTTCTTTTCGGATCGCCAGAAGATATTGCAGCGACGATGTGGGATGGGGCCTTAGCGGAGAAAGGCCCCCTTCTGCCCGATTGTCATCCAGAAGAGATGAATGAAGAGGACCTATTGAATTGCCTCACCTATTGCAGGATGGCGGCGGAAAGAGCTATGGCTGAAGAAGTCATGGATTATTCTGCATTAGAGATGCTGGTTGACCAGTTTGATGAAGTCTTTGCAATTGCCGTCAATAGGGTTAGTGCCTTTAGGGCTAATTTCATCAGGGGCACCCATATATACCTCGGCGGTTATGCGGTCGAAAATATTAACAAGTATCGAGCGCTAGCAAATCTTCCTCCTTTGGCAAACTAGCCAAGTGCTGTTCCGAAGATGTCAGTAATCGCTGTATCTTTTACCTCTTCGGAGTCTGATGTTTATAATTTTGTATTTGACAAATTTATAGACGACAACCTTCCTCGAACTTGGGCGGAATCTACTAATTTCTCCTTTTCTGTTAACGGAAGTGCGATTCTCACCGGTCCTGCCAGATCTCAGCGCCACATATGGGCGATCAGTTCCCCTGTTGCCAATGCAGTTGCTGCTGACTTTGATGACATGTACAAGGCATGGGACTTGGACCGGAGTGCGGGCCTATCTGTAGCTTTGGGAGTGATTGATCAAACGTTTGGGGCTACCCTGAGCACTAACGCAGTCTTCAGTACCGCTCCATCATATTCAAAATTCGGCGGGGCTGACATGCTGGTCTCGTTTGGCCTGACAGAGGTTTAAAGAAGTGGCGTATCTTGTCAACCAAACAAGGGTATCCTCTCTTACTATTGGTGGTGTAGACTATACAGATAATTTAATTTCATTTACAGTAACTGATTCTTCTGCAAATAAGAATGGTATTATTCAGACAGCCGGTTCCTTAATTCTTGGCGAGATCCCTAACGGCAACAGCCTAGGCGATTATAACCGCAATGCCTTCAAAAGGGGAACTATCATACTCCTTGATCTGGAGGATCCAGAGACCAGTGTGGTCACACGACACCCTAGGGGGTATCTGTATGTCATATCTGGCGGCTACAGTGCCGAGAGCGGGTCCCTAGAGCTTAGTATTGGTTGCAGGCTAACCCTGTCCGCCCTTACAGAAGAAGTAGACGAAATATTACCACTTGTTCCGGTCCCGCTAGAACTGGAGCGGCAAGATTTTGGAAACTGCGCAGCGTCCTTTGCTTCTGCTGGGCAATGCCTCTATCAGGACAACCAAGGTGTTTTGCAAGTTGTAACTTTTTTTGATGGCGATGTAAATGATACGGCAGCGCCTGGCGAATGGACATCCGTCCTAGGCGTCACTGCATTGACCGCATCACCAATGCTCGGCGGCAGCGCTATCCCTGATACATTGCTCCTATCCTTTCAGGTACCACAAGGAGCCATTGGATCAAATGAACTTGGGAAGATAGACGAAACTGTAACCGATTCCTATTATTTCTTAAATTACCCGACGACATTATTTAGGAGAATTACAACCGGACTATCTGCCGTAAGTGGCAGTAGTTCAAGTAGTACTGGGATCGGAGTAACTAGCGGTTGCGGAAACTCGCCTGGTGAGCCAGGGGACAATCCTGACCTTATCACCTGCAACGAAGGTTACAGAACCGAGCAGGAGCCCTCGATACTGCCAGCTCAATCTCAGGAAATATCAAGGACTTATTACTCTGGCCCTGCATCCCAAGGCGAGAAAACCATAACGGAGAAATGGGGTCCCGCAGTTGAATTGAATGGTCAGTACTTCTCAGACCTTTTTGCCTATTGTCGATACACCTGGGCCACTCGTTGTCTTCCGAATGGAACTTGTGCCTTTGAAGGCATGGAACAAGTCCTGCAATCGTATAATGAATCTTATAATTATTACGGCCCCTCGGGGGAAGTTGTTCAAACTGTGCAAGACAGTTATTCAAATATATTAAGTGCTGCCCAACCATTTGACTGGAGAGCTGGAGTCGTAGATGGTCTACCTCAAGAGTTTAGGCCAATTAACTATATCAATGGTACTACGCAAAGTTATATCCGGCAAGGGAGTGGGCTTGGTTTGGTTTATAGAAACAAAGCTACGACATTAAAGGAAATAGAAACCCAAGATGGTTTTTACTATACCAATGGCAACCTGATTTATTTATCAAAACGTGACTCAAATGGAGTATTAACAACTTCGAATTCCGTTGGCTTGCCAGCAATAATGGGTATAGCCGCAGGACAGTACCCTGTTTGCGTTTGGCAATACAACGCATCGATTAAGGGACGTGAACTTGTATGCAACTATCCTGTTATATATATCTCCACGCAAGAGGGCAACGTTTGGCCTATTGAAGCCAGTATAAGCCAGTGGGGGCTGTATATTGTGGGCTACACCACGGTAGGAACGCAACCCTATATCGTAAGGAACGATTTCGACGATTTACCAGACGGTGATGTTCTTTATATCAATGATGCTGTCGCAACCGTTGCCGTAACCTCGCCAAATGGAGTCTTCTTCAGAGATCAAAGAACTGTAACAGACTACCTGTATTCTGGAGATGGTAATATTCAGACGACTACAACCTACAGCTCAGTCGCCTCCAATAGTGTTGGAATCTACAGGTCTTCACTGGATGCGCTTAATGGAATTGTAACGGTTCAAAGGAGGACATCTAGGACGATTACTGCAAATCCCATAGCCCCAGACCGGATAAGTCCATCCAATAGTTCAACAGTTGAACAATCGTCCGAATATCCGATTTTTACGTCAACATACCAAGAATCCGTAGACAGGGCTGGTCCTTATATATTGAGAGATGCAATACCCGTACCGCTACTATTTGCTAACAAAGATACGTTGGCGGGCATAGTTAATACCTATAGTAATTATTTAATTAGATTCATAAAAGGAGATGCGCTTGGATATACGATTGCCGAATCGTTAAGGCCCGAAATTATTGAAAACTGGCGCCCCGGAATGCCGTTCAGGTATTGCGACCAAGAAAAGAATAGAATCCTTGCGCTTCGAATGGATGGCTGCTCCTGGGGCGTAACAGCGACGGAGACTGGCGTCGTAACCAATGGTATCTGGATAGGCAATTCAGATGGCGCACTGGTCCTGTCGAGTAATCTTTCCGGTAATTCAACGCCAAGCCTAGACGGCGACCCGCCGACACCTCCTGTCGGCCCCGCAGCACCGCCATCTATAGCGAATGAAGTCTATGTAAGCTCTGGTCCAATCAGCCTTGTTATTCAGGTGGACATTGGGACAAAGATTCTACTGCCGTTTGACGAATCTAGATCGATAATAAGTGTTATTGAACCATTGGAAGTTGATCTTTATACGACTTTCATGTGTTTCGTTTCCGGGTTGGTGGTAGCACCCGGAAATCTGCTTGGGACTACTTCTACTGGGTCCGTCCCGATCGACGCCAATGGATCGCTGGTAACGGCGGGCGCAACTATTATAATTAGTGAGCTGTTCCCGAATTTCTTTACAGCTCCAATAGTCAGTGTTTCGGTGTCGATACCTAATACTATTATTAGCGTGCCGCTACTGAACCCGACTGTTATCTCGGGCGCCTCGGTTTCGCCTCCTTCCGCGAGCATTGAAACTAACGGCTTGGCACCTATCCTGACCGGCGCCGGAGCCGTTGTCGATCCGCTGCCCCTAGTAGCTACTCAGGTTGACGCCCCAACGCCAGGGGTTTCCATAGGTGATGTTGTATTCCTGCCGTATCCGGCCAATACCGACCTTGTGCCGCTGGCACCTTCTTTCGTCGGCGGATGGCAAGATCCTTACTGGAGTAGTACTAACTTAATGCTGACTCTTGACACCAATTTCACCGATAGCAGCCAGAAGGCAATCGCCACGAGCGTAATCGGCGCAAACGCTACAATATCTACGGTAACCAAGAGGTTTGGGGCGGGTTCAGTCTACCTCAGTAATACCACTAATGCTTATTTCACTTACAGCGACCCTTCCGGACATCTGTCCCCCGGCCTTGGTGATTTCACGGCAGAGTTCTGGTGGTATCCATTCGAAACCGAAACCACCCGTCTTTGGGCGAGCAGCACTGCTGGATGGCGCATTAGTCAAACCCTGTTCTCGGGCGTAGCCATTCCAGATCTTCTCTTGAATGGCACTCTTTACTATCCTGGAACCAATACCGGTACAGCAACTGGAACTTTTACCTACACATTGCTAAGCTGGCACCACGTTGCCCTGACGCGAAACAGTGGTGTTTATAGACTTTTCCTTAATGGCACCCTGACTACTACCGTAACGAATCAAACTGGTACTAATCAGACGAGTTCGTGGAACCAGTTTGGAAGGGAAGGCGTTAGTACTACCAACAGCCCATATGGCTACATGGATGAATGTCGCTTTACCAAGGGAATTGCTAGATATACCAGCAACTTTACTCCACCCACTACTGCCTTCCCGAATCCGTTCCCACGGTAACTTTATAGGAAATCTATACGCAAAAGTAACAATTCCGTGGCACCATCTATCTCGCTGTATAACCATACTTCTAGGCTTTTTGCCAATGGTTCCAACGAGTCGAGTGATAACTATCGGGTGATGCTTTGCACCGCTGCAACATTTAACGCAACGGACGCAACCCTTGCCGGTATCACGAAGACAGAAGTTGCATCTGGAACGGGATACACCTCGGGTGGCGGATTACTGGCCAACGTGACGGTGACCAGCAGCCTGAATGATGCCAAGTTTGATGCTGATGATGTCACCTGGACCGCCTCGGGTGGATCGATCATTGCATCATTCGGAATTCTTTACAATCAAACGGCTGGCGATCTACCTTTAGCATTTATCAACTTTGATGGCGTGCAAACTGCGGGGGATGGGACACAGTTCAAGGTTATATGGAACTCAGGTGGAATCTTCACCTTTAACGTTGGCTAGTAATATTCCGTTAGGAATCCTACGCTGATTGTATTCGGGCAAGATGGCAATTTCGGCCAAGGTATCAAGCGCTGAATTGACCGCTCAGGTTACGAATCGCTTTGTCGACAATATCTTTGAAATTAGACTGATTAACGCCCCCGGTACTTCGTATACTCCGGGCGTCACGATTGACTCAAGTCTCTTGGGCCAAGAAGTGGTTTATGGCACCGGTGGTTATGTAAGGCAAACTTTTAAATTTGTATCGGCTGATGTTGCTGGCTATTCGGATGATGGCATTGGACTCGCGAGGAAGGCTGCAGTATTTACGCACAATGGCTCGGCTACGCCTACGGTATTCTCTCATGCCGTGATGTGTCGCGGAGATGGTAACGTCTTGACGCTCAACCCAGTTTCTTCAGCACCTCCTTCTGGTGTGAATGGAACCTACACAAATGTTCCGACGATAACAACCGGCACAGGAAAAGGGCTAACAGTGAACTTAGTTGTTACTAATTCCGGCGCCTCTACTTCAGATTGGGCTGTCGCAGCTAACAACTTTGGATATGACTATACTGTTGGCGATACGATTAATATCACCGCAGCCACTCTAAATCAGGTTGGTGCAACCGTGGCGGGGGTTAACAATCTTGTGTTTTCCGTGGCAACAGCTACGAGTGGCGGTGGGCAAATTGTTGCAGTTGCACAAACCACCAGTACGATTAATCTTGGTGGAGGAAATCAGGCTGTTCTTTATTTTGACCTAAAACAATTCGGCTATTATTCTGTCTGATGGAAATGTTAGAAGCGCTACTGGAGGAGAATGCCGCCGCTAGGGTCGTGGAGATTGAGCGCAGGGAAACCGGACCGGCCATCAAGGGTGATTTCGAGGGAAGCGTGACCGGGACATGGGTAAAGCTCAATGAATTAGGCCTTGGGGTTGTGTCGTATAATCAAAAGGAATATATAACGAGACCGCTTGGGTTCATGTCCATAGCGGCTGGTCAAAAGATATTCCTGAGTTATGCGGCTGGCGTTTACTATTCTAGCTGGTAATTATGGCGATCCAGCCTTCGTTTATTAGTTCGCAACCGATATCCGAGAACACGGATACTACTATCTCTCTCTTGAGCACTAGGCCGACTGGCGATACGGTGATAAGCCCACCACTTAGCCCTGGGCTGCTTGTCGGTTTTTATAATGGATCACTGGATTCTGTAGAGCTTTACATCGTAAGTGGCGATGGAACAAAATATATCAAGGCTTTATAATGGTAATCGAAAATCCGATAATTTCAGCCTCTTCCATAGAGAGGACTAAGGCTAGGACGGTTGCCATTCCGATAGTATATAGCCTCCCGGTTACCGATCCCGTACTGGTGACCTCGTCGACTACGTCAGTTTTCACGGAAACTACAGTTATAAATTATGTTTTGGCTTCCGAAAATTTTCTCACTTGGACTGTTCCTTCTTCTGGTCAAATAGCTTTTTTTACATTTAGCGAGAATTCAGTTGCGTCGCCAATTGGCACGATGACCGCAGATAGAGTGACCTCAAATCCCAACTATTACCCTCTTTATCTAAGAAAGTATTTCGGAGACCCAAATGGGCTGGGAAGGGTTACACCTCATACTTTTTCGGTTTACCTAAAGGTCCCTTCTGCAACTCTAAATGGCTTCAAGATATCGATGAAGACAAGCGATCTCTTTGCTGGCGAAACAATAATCAGCCAATCTACCGTTAGTCTAACCACGTCATGGCAGCGATTTAGTATAACCGGAACCCCTCCGGATGAAAACAAGATCATGATTGAGATAGGCGGTGAGAATAGCTGGCCGCTAAATACGGCGGTAGATATGTGGGGAGCTCAACTGGAGGAGTCACCTACCATGGGCCCATATGTGTCTACCGAGAATGCTTCTCCAGCGCAGCCCGTCAGTCAAACTTTCACTGAATTTCAAGAAATTAGCTCAGCACCGGCGAGGGAGGGGCAGATAGTATTTTATGTAAATGGTAGCGTAGGTAGAACCTATGTAGCCGTGGATATTGATGGAGTAATTACATGGAAACCTTGTATTAGCATTACTGGGTATCTAGACCCTAACACAGGACTGCCGCCAGATTCCAACATTCTATTATACTCTCCATCGTCAGGCTAATGAGTAGTCTACTTAACTTTTTTGAGCGAAATGACATCCAGCAGCAAAGGGAGAAAGCTGCGCAAGTATTTCTGGATAAGGGGATCGTACTTGGAACTTTTGGCGGAACTAAGTGTTATAATAGCAATGATTGTGCCTCTGGTTGGTGGTGCAGAGACAATAAGTGCGTCAATCCGGCATCAAAGGAAACAGATGAAGGAGAAGGAGGGTGTGGCGTAGGGCCTGCCGGCAGTGGCGGTTGTGGTGGAAGTGGTGGTTGCGGCACTTCAACCCCGGGTACAGACTGCGGCATCGCTGCGGACTGCTGCGGAAGCAGGTGCTGCCGCTATACGGCCGTTACTGCTGGCTTTGCCGCCACAACCTCAGTATTTGTACAGTGCTATTGCGGCGATTGCCCAGCGCTAGGGACCTGTACGAGCTTTTGCGATTCCTTTTACAAGAACGCTGGGAAAAACGCAGAGGGTTGCGATGACAACACTAAGTGCGATGAATGTTCTTACTGTAATAATAACGGGGAATGCGTCATTCAAAGCGGCGGCCCATGCTGGTGCGACGAAACTCGAGATTGTCAACTCTGCCAAGATAATGGATCATGGACTGAAAATCCAATTTGCTGGCCGTGTAGAAATTTTACCAAATGTGGAGTCATAACTGGCGAGAGGTATTGCAGTCCCGGACTGAATGGCAGCCTTGCCCTGCTAGTATCAGTAAACGGTCGACTGATAGACGAACCATGCGAGGTGGACTGTGTATCGGATAATTGCACAACTCATTCCGTTACAGTATCCGGCGCTGGATCAACAGCGGTTTCTGGGTCATCGCTTTACCCTAGCTGCTGCCCCACATGCACTTGCACTAATACTGGGTTCATAACCGCTGGTGGTTCTACTACTTATCTAGTAGAGGAGTGTAACGTGGGAGGTCTACCAGATGCGTGCTGTAAAGTTGAATGCAATTGTCATTCTGAATGCGCAAGCGGTAAGTGCAACCCCGATGGAACGTGCTTTGGCGGTTAAGATTCGGGAGTGTAAGTAGGGCATACTATTGAAGCGCAATTGACCGATGGCTGTATTCCCGGAAAGAATTATATTAAAAAATGCGACGGACTCTGGTTCTTATATAACATCGGCTATTGCTCCAGGGGGCCTAGCTGCATGCGTACCCGGGGAGATAGTCATACAGAGGCTGAATGGATCGGTACGATTGTATACGCTTGACAGCACAAGTGTCCCCAGGCAGGTAACTACTGGACTGGTCAATGAAGACAAAGGATCCTTGACTGTTAGCAACTATGGAGATGGATCCTCTAGTTTTATATTAAATGCTGCAAGTGTTAATACGAATGAGCTTGCGGCTAATAGTGTTACTGATGCAAAAATACTGGGACCAATCAGTATCGCCAAAGGTGGAACCGGACAGACAACGGCCAATGCTGCGCTGAATGCTCTACTGCCATCACAGTCTGGGAATAGCGGGAAGAGCCTTCTGACCAATGGAACAAATACAAGCTGGGGGATTGTATCTTACTCAATAAATGATTTGAATGATGTTGAAACTATAACTGAAGCCGCGCCTGTCCCTTTGAACAATCAGTGTCTAAAGTGGGACTCCTCTGTAACCCAATGGAAGGTTCGTGAAGACATAACTACCGATCCGCCTATCAGACCGAATTCTCCCTGTCGGCTAGGGCAGATCGCATTTGATGAAGAGTATCTATACTGCTGCGTAGCCACAGATTTATGGAATAGAGCTCCCCTTAGTTATTGGAATTCGGCGGAAGTTTACCCAAGAGCGATTACGTCTTCTGTAAATACTTACAAGCCAGAAGAAATCGGACGACCCCCGGACCCCTATATCAGCTCTGTCAGTCTTCTCATCCGAGGAGACGGAGTAGATAACGGCACGATATTTTCTGATGCAAGCACTAATAACCTTACTGTTAGCAGGCGCGGCACTGGCCCTGTTACCAAGACCGCGATTAAGAAATTTGGCACTGCTAGCGCTTATTTCGATGGATCTTATAGTAATGGCTTAACAGTAGCAGCAAATTCACTGTTTGCATTTGGAGCTGGTGACTTCACAATTGAGGCATGGATGTATGTAATTAACACGTCAGTAGGTGCTGCGATAATAGGCCAATACGGCTTCACATTTAACCAATCGTATGATTGGTGGTTCCATATGGCGGATGGTGGTACTTTTCTACAAGGGCCCTACATTAATCTGGGCACCGGCATTACCAGCTCCGTCCAGTACTCTGGAGGATTGACTAACATACCCAAGAATGCATGGAATCACGTAGCGGTATCAAGGAATGGAACCAATATGAGAATCTTTGTAAATGGTGTGCAGGCTGGGGCAACTCATAACGTTGGAACACTGTCTCTTTACCCTTCAGGCGGACCACTTGGTCTTGGTGAGCTAGGAGGAGGGGCTTACAGTTTCGGTGGCTATATGGATGAAATTAGGATAACGAAGGGGGTTGGAAGGTATACGTCTAATTTTGCGGTCCCGACCGAACCATTTAACAGCTTTGTTATTTAAATGACAAAAGATAATATTGCGATAAAATACACGACAGACTCCCTAGAAACGGTCATGTCAGACATCTCGGAGGGGCAGCTAGGGGCATGCCTGCCGGGCGAACTTGTACTATCCGCGCAGAGTAGCTCAGCCCGACTGGCTGCGGTGGACGCCAATGGTACCGGTGCGCGAGTCATGGGCGTTTTGTCCAATGGAAACAAGGGTTCCGTTACCGTATCTTCACTGGGAGAAGGTCCAACCAGTATACTGTTAAATGCTAATAGCGTTACTGAAAGTGTTCTTGCCAGCAACAGTGTAAGCAGTGAAAAAATTGCAACTCCTCTACTAATCACAAAGGGCGGAACAGGGCAGAGCACTGAAAATGCTGCACTAAATGCTCTACTGCCGTTACAGACTAGTAACAATAATAGATTGCTAACCAGTAATGGAACCAATACTTCTTGGGTTAGGGACACCCTGGGGATCGACCAGCTCAACGATGTCAATACTTCGAGCGCTACTAGATTCAAAGATCAAGTACTGAAGTGGGACAGTTCAACCCTTCAATGGAGGCAAAACGAAAGTATCACTACTTTTAGCGATCAGTTGCTGACAAACCAAGCGCCCGGGAGAGAGGGGCAGATAGGCACTGGAGCGGAGTATTTTTATGTATGCCAAGGTACCAATAAATGGTCAAGAACTGCATTACAAACATGGAATGATGGCGCAATAATCAGGTCCCCGACAACTTCCGGTATTGCATATACCTATGAACCATTGGTTACATCGGGCGATATATATTATTCGAACGTCTCACTTTTGCTCCACATGGATGGAGCAAATGGCAGTACTACGTTTACGGATAGCAGCCCAAATCCTGTCGTCGTGTCGCGGGGAGGGGGTGGTAATACTTCCATTCAAAGCACCCCCAGCAAGTTTGGCGGTGGCAGTTGTTACTTTGATGGCAATGGAGACTACCTTGGTGCCAGCATAAACAGCAGTCTCGATCTAATTGGATCTATTTTTACCATTGAGGCATGGCTGTATCCTCTTACTTATAAAGTAAACGGAATGCGTATTATCAGCGCCGGTGGTGGCCTTGTTGTCTGGAATAGCACTAACGGTATTCATTGGTTGATGCAGCTCGATGGCAGCGGGCGGCTAAACTTTCAGTATTGGACAGGGACGGCGTCTGCAGGTGCGACAACGACGGCAACCGTCCCACTTTCTTCCTGGGGGCATGTGGCGGCCTCCTTCAATGGCTCTACTCTGTTTTTGGCTGTGAATGGTGTTGTTCAGTCTTTTGCAGTAGCCAGCATCTCCAGGCCCTCGTCAAATCCTGCGGTACAAATTGGCACGATTAACGACGAGATCGGGAATGCTACCTATGCCTATAATGGATACATGGATGAGGTCAGGATAACAAAAGGAGTCGCACGCTATACTTCAAACTTTAGCGTACCTGCTGCAGCATTCCCTGAACGTGGTTATATATCAGATCCTTATTTCAATAACACTTCCTTGCTGTTACATGCTGATGGAAATAACGGAGATACTTTGATCAAAGATTATAGCCCAAATGGCTTAAATGTTATAACGACTGGCATCGCCAGTATCAGCACAGCTCAAAGCAAATTTGGGGGCTCCTCTATTTCCTTGCCTAGTACTACAAGTTTCGTAACAGCTCCTGTCACTGGTAGTCAGTATTCCTTCGGATCAGGCAACTTTACCATTGAATTTTTCGGATATTTTACTCATGCTGCCAGTCAATACTCAAGATGGATTACATTCAGCGGAACAACAGGCGGCTATGGAGAACTGACCATCAGACAAGAAAGCAATAATTCATATGCCTTCTTTTACTATATAAATGGGGTACTGACTGGTCCGTTCGGAGGAGGCACGGTAATAAGAAACGCATGGACGCATATCGCACTTATTCGCAACGGCAATGCCTGGGAGCTTTATGCAAACGGCAGTCTCCAAGTCGGGCGCTTTCTATCGGCAACACTCCCGTCGTTCAGTCAGGTTACCTTGGGCGGCTCTTCAAGTGAGCACGGAACAGGCTTCTACGATGAGGTTCGCATTACCAAAGGCGTTGCTCGCCACACGACTAACTTCACACCGCCAACTGCTCCATTCCCTAACTTCTTATAGGCTGCCGCTTGTAAGGAGTTAGGGAAGCTATCTAGTAAGAAACAACCCCTAGAAATGGCCGTAACTATTAGTGTATATGACCATACCATTTCGAAGTTACTTGCTGGAACTTTTTCTACTAGCAACACTTATATAATAAATCTATACTCAGCATTCACCTTCGGCGCTGCTCACACCACGAAGGCTCAAGTCGATGCCGCAGCTACTCAGCTACCCACTGCTTTTGGCTACACACAAGACGCATATGCATTGACAAATGTTACGGCAACCCAAGTTACTACAAACGATGCCATGTGGGATGCGGACAATGTCCTTTGGACAGCTTCTGGCGGATCCATATCGGCTACTCATGCAATGGTTTATAATGATACAGTAACAGATGATCCCCCGTTATTTGTCGTTAATTTTGGAGAAACCGTCACCGTACAAGATACACTTGTATTTCGAATAAATTGGAACGCAAATGGAATCTTTAGATTTAACTTAACCTAAGTCGGTACCATATCTCAGACATGTATTTTCTGTGATAAAGACTATCGAAGACTTGAGGAGCGGGGGAGCGCTGCCCACTGGCCCTTGTTCTGCTTGGCCAAAATCAAGGAACATAGCGGCCCCTTCGATGGCGCAGAATTTCAAACCCAAGATCGAGCACGATACAAAAGTAAAACCCAGCATTGCGGCAATGGCGCAAGGTTTTCTCCGGACAGCAGGCCAAGCCGTGACTCAAGGAAAGGTCTCCGAGGAGATAAGGAATCAGCGATACGAAGTGTGCAAGACTTGTCCACATTTTATAGAAGATTCAAAAAGATGCTCAGAGTGTGGATGCTTCATGGAAGCAAAGACCTGGGTTGCTGGAGATCCAAAAAATCTCTGCCCTAAGAACAAGTGGGTTAAGTAATGGGAATATGCCCCCCTGATATGAATTCTTGCGTTCCCAAATGCAAGCAATGTGGTGGCGTGAATGATGGAAAGGTTTACAATTGTGAAAGTCCGTGTTCCTGTTATAGCAGTAATAATATAAATCTATATTCATTCAATGGCTACGATTGCGTAAAGGAGGGCAGTTGTGGGCCAATGACGGGCACATTCTGCGCAGGAACAATAGGCGCGGTAATTGGGTTTCGCACAGAATGCACAAATACTGGGCCTGGTAAAACGACCCCGGGAATATTTGACACCACGCCTCAGGTAAAGGCAATTCTCGGCACGCAAAACGCGTCACCCTTTAGCACTTTGTCTTACCTTTATCATGAGCTTGGTATAACCAGCAATAGCGACCCCGATATCCCGGTCGGATACGGCTGGATTACTTACACTCCCTTTCGAGTTCCAACAACTGCTACTGACGAAGGAAGCTTTGTATTTAGTCCATTTGGCGGTGACGGAATTCGTGCTGCCTTCTTCTTTAGGTTACAGGGTGGAGGCATAACTTCCACTGGTCCCAGTACCCTTTACTGGTTCAATACTTCACAGGCTAGCTGTGTACTGCCTTGCTGCGGCTGCACTCCATGTACGATTAGTAGTGGCTGTCCTGGGCCCTTCCAGTGTTGCCCAGTACCGGCGTCGAGTACTGAGCTATACGGATCAGGTCAATGGGAGTTAAAGGAGATCGTAGCTGCCGTTAGGTGGATCAATGGCGCAAATGCTGCAACCTCGGTTTGGACAAGGCTGTAATCGTAAATAGGCACACTATTTCGCCCTATAGGCGTGACGCCTAGCACAATGCCTGAAGACAACGCACAGTCGCTTGAGACAAGCGCGATGCCTAATACCAGCCCCGACAACATTGATGTTGCCGAAGGCAAGGCTTATAGCGAAGATGAAGTTCAGAACCTGCTGAAGGCGCTGAAGTCTGAACGCGAAGCTCGTAAAATTTACGAAAAAGAAGTAAAAGAAAAAGCTGCGCAACTAGAAAAGTTTGCACAGATTAACCCTGACGAATACCGCAAGCTGCAGGAGGAGGCTTCTATCGCTGCTCGCGAAAAAGCTGCTGCTGATGAGCGTACTGCTCTGCTTGAAGAGAAGTATGGTGGTCAGGCTGCAGAAGCTGCCAAAAAGGCTGATGCTGCTAATCGCGAACTCCAAGAATTCCGCAAACGTTATGCACTTGAAAAGGTATTCTTTGCTGCTGGCGGCCGTACTGATTCTGCCGATGGCGTGTCCTTCTTCGACATGTTGGCAAACCAAATTGGCGGCCAGTTCCGCCTTGAGGTCGACGGCAGCGTGACCGTGGTCGACAGTGCTGGTGATCCGATTCTTGACAAGGATTCGGGTCGTCGCGTCAACCCCGAAGATTACTTGGGTCAATTCAAGACCCATCCGATCTACGGTACCTTCTTCAAAGGTAACAAAGGATCAGGTGCTGGTATCGGTTATGGCGGTACCGACTCCAACGGTGTCACCGGTGAGGACCTTTCTTCGCTCAGTCGGGACGAGTTGTTCCAGCGTGCATTCGGCTGATCGGCATAATAATGTGGACTGACCTGATTCGGATTATTTCGGGCAGTCCACTTTTTGGTAATATAGATTGAAGTACCCAGCCCTGGCCTGGTTGTGATGACCTAGCGGGGAGGGTCTAGCGCTATAAGGAATGTGAAATTCCGAAGGCGATTTTCCTCTCCAAATCATCCAACCTTTCCTTAAACACCATGGCTCTTACTCTCGTTGAGGCCAAGAAGCACTCAACCAATCCCCAGGAACTGGCGATCATCACCGAGCTCGCCGCTGGTCCCCTGCTCCAAAACCTGCCCTTCCGTGAAGTTCAGGGCAACGGTCTGTTCTGGAAGCGTGAAGAGTCCCTCGGTGACGTGGGCTTCCGTGCTTTCAACGATGGCTATACCGAAAGCTATGCCACCGTCAAGCAGCAAAGCGAAGCGCTGAAGCTGTTCGGTGGTGACATCAAGGTTGACCGCGCCATCGTTGATCTGGAGGGCCCCGAGGCTCGCGCTTATCAGATCCAAGCCAAGACCCGCGCAATGCGCCTGGCCTTCGAGGCTCTGTTCATCAACGGCGATTCCAACGGTAGCGCCGCTGAGTTCGATGGTCTGGCTAACCGGATCCCCTCCACCTCCAGCCAATACATCGAGAACGCCGCCACCCCTGGCGCTCTCGACCTGGGCGCTCTTGACGAAGCCCTTGATGCTGTGGACGCCCAAGGCGGCCAGAAGTATCTGGTGATGTCGAAGTCTGCCCGTCGTCATCTGAGCAAAGTGGCCCGTGCCAACAGCCAGATCGACATCGAGCGTAACGATTTCGGTTATCAGCAACTGTTCTACGGCGGTGTGCCCGTGCTGGAGATCGACCGCGATCATCAGAACGTTGCCATCCTCGATAGCGATGCCTCTGATCAGTCCATCTATGTGGTGGCCTTCGGCAATGATCTGCTGACTGGCATCCAGAACGGCGGTCCTCAAGTCCGCGATCTGGGTGAAGCTACCGATTCCCCCACCCTGGTCACCCGGGTTGAGTGGTACTGTGGCCTGGCTCTGATCAATGGCCGTGCCGCTGCTCGTCTCGCCAACGTCGACGCTACCGCAGCCCTTCCCTGACCATTAACAGGATAAAGATGGGGGCCCGAAAGGGCCTCCTTTTTTATTATCTGCGGGTAAACTATTCTAGTGACATCATTGCCAGTGGTCCCCGGAAGGTACGACATTACCATATATCAACGGGCCACTTTTAAGCAGCAGGTTACGCTGCCGATTGACCTGACTGGCCATCAAGTATTTGCCCAAATCTGGGACAAGAAAAGACGCAACAAAGTATTAGATATCGAAATCGAGATGCTCGATGCTGCGGCAGGCGAATTCAATATGATTGTTGACTGGCCGGAAACCACTCCGCTGAAGAAGGCTGCAGAGTGGGACCTGATGGTTGACTATGCCAGTGGCGACAGGGATTATTGGCTGGAAGGTCTGGTTACGATTGACCCCGGCCTCACCGCTCCTGAGGATGCAGACTGATGCCAGATCTTAACGTACAAATCGTTACGAACGTTGCTGCCGTAGAACTTGGGGCTATCCCTATTGTTGAAACGGTAGAACTTGGGGTCATCGGTGCGCAGGGGCCGCAAGGCGCAACTGGTGTCCAGGGTGCTACCGGCGCTCTGGGCTCCACTGGCGCAACTGGTGCTACTGGTACGGGCGGTGTGCTGGGTCTGTATGGCAACTTTATCGACACCACTGACCAGCCACTGATCAGTACGTCGGCAGCTCAGCCGATCACGATTAATACGACTCTAGAGGGCAGTGGAGTTACCGTTGCCTCTAATAGCCGTATTACTTTTTCATCGGGTGGAACATATAAACTGCTTGCGTCTGTACAGGTTACAAACAGTGGCGCACAGACTTCGGAGGTTGACTTCTTTATTAAGAAAAATGGCTCAACTGTACCGGATAGCAATACAAGGATTGATATACAGCAACGTAAATCAATAAGCTCACCATATCACGCATGCTTTACATTTGAATTCCAAGCAACCGTCGCCGCCAATGATTACCTAGAACTTTGGTGGTTTGCTGATCATATCGATATATCAGTTGATACTATCGCGGGTGACGGCATTCATCCGCAGGCTCCGAGCGTTATCTTAAACGTTGCCCAGGTGATGTACACCCAAATAGGTCCCAGTGGTGCCACGGGTGCAGTCGGTGCAACGGGAGCGGTCGGCGTGACTGGTGCTACTGGTGTAGCTGGCACTATTGGTGTAGATGGCAGCACTGGCCCCACTGGCCCGCAGGGTGCTACTGGCGTCGAGGGCCCTACTGGCGCGACCGGGCCGCTCCCTTACAACTACAGGGGAGAGTGGAGCGGCGCCACTGTTTACTATCTATATGATGCGGTTACCTTTGAGGGGTCCTTGTATTGGCTGCCCAATACTGGGGGCTGGACCATCGGCGGACCGCCTCCGAATTTTAACTGGCAGCTCCTTGTATCTGCTGGTGCAACTGGCGCAGGCGTGACTGGCGCTACTGGTGTCGAGGGACCAACCGGCCCTGAGGGTGCAACAGGCGCTGGCGTTACCGGCGCTACTGGAGTTGAAGGACCTACGGGTGCAACTGGCGAGACAGGTGCTACCGGCCCCGAAGGTGCTACTGGCGTTGCGGGTCCTACTGGCGCCAC
>Ga0315909_10002398_pt1 | contig 24026 bp, 24 predicted proteins | sample LakEriMetagenome_11_FD_203527 | JGI IMG/M metagenome (GOLD analysis project Ga0315909, IMG submission 203527) | Freshwater fungal communities from buoy surface, Lake Erie, Ohio, United States - Buoy 2 MA125 | ecosystem: Environmental > Aquatic > Freshwater > Lake | place: USA: Lake Erie, Ohio...
AGTTCGGGCAGACACAGTTCGGACAAACTAACCCCGCTCCTAATCCAGCCCCAACCCAGTTCGGACAGACACAGTTCGGACAAACTAACCCCGCTCCTAATCCAGCCCCAACCCAGTTCGGACAGAATTCCTTATTTGGACAGACTAACCCCGTTACTAATCCAGCCCCAACCCAGTTCGGGCAGACACAGTTCGGACAAACTAACCCCGCTCCTAATCCAGCCCCAACCCAGTTCGGACAGAATTCCTTATTTGGACAAACTAACCCCGTTACTAATCCAGCCCCAACCCAGTTTGCAACCCAATGTTTTCCTAATTTTGGAGCAGATAAAAAATCACAATGGCCTACCACCCAAAATTTATTCGACAAGTACCCTCCTAAAAAATAAATAATTTTGATTTTTTATATCAAAATTATATCATTAGTGACAATGTTCAAGGACAATTTCCGCTCGATTCTTACGCGCATCGAAATGATGTCCGACGAGGAGATCAAACGCGATATCGGAAGCTCAGAGTGTATATCGCATCTTGTTCTGGACTACGCGATTGAAGCAAACAACGCTGGACTGTTCTCCGCATGCATCGACAAAGTGGACGCCGCGAAACTGGATAGCTTTTTCGCATGTGAATTCGAAGGTAAATACTGGATGGCAAGACGGGTGTTGAAACGTATAAGGAATCCAAAACCAAAAATAATGTCAGATCTAGTGTACAACATGATGTACGACTTTAACAATCTGAATCTCTCTTTGAACGATATACTTGCAATTCAAGACTGTTGCGAGATTGTGCAGAACAACAAAATGTTTTTCGCGAAGCGGCACATGGACTTTGTAACAACAATGGCGAACCTGAAGAAGATGAGGCACAAGCGAGTGAAAGTCAACATGTACTATCTCATGCTCCAAAACGTGATAATGAATCCGGATCACCCAATCGGACAGAGGAACATCAACGCGGCGGCGCAGCGGTTCTACTCTCGGATATATTAAACATGTAATCAAGTTAAATAATTCTTAACTTGATTAGAAAAAACTAGCACGGTATACCATTGTATCTCTGTCAAAAACACCAAAACTACAATCATCTAACAGATATCCGCGCACATCTTTAGCCTTAAAATGGAAAGTATTATACTCCATTGTCAAAGGGTATTGTATTCCCATAACAGAGATTGCCCTGATAATGCCGTTTTTATCCATCCCTATCACGTTTATGTGCATGTCAAGACCCACAAATGAAGGTTTGAAATACTCAATGCAGTCGCTTCCAAACTTTTTAAAAGCTATAGATCCATCTGGGTTCATTATAAGATAAGAGTTTTTTTGAGATTTAAAAGCCACATTAGAAAGCAACATTCCTGAGTAAATCCTGTTGATAACAGCCCGAGACATTTTATTTTTCTAGTATATGTTTAAATTCAATTTAAGATTTTACGTAGCCTTTCTTCTCATCAAAGTTCATATAGCAGACATCTCCGTCGCATAACATGTCTCCAACCCATTTTTTAGTTCCAGACTTAGGAATACCAATTGTGTATTCTGGAATTTTATTTGCAGTTTCTCGTTTATCTACGGTCTCTTCGTAGAACTTCTTAGCTCCTAGCTTCTGTGTAATGTCCATAATGAATCTCCCGATCTCGTTTATATCACTTGGTCCGGTGTATTTCATAAACGGCTTTCCTTCTACACAGAATAAAATAATCGGAACATACTTTATAGGCATTAATGTATCGTTTGACATTTTTGCTATGCTTTTATTTACACTTATATTAACCATAGCGAACTGACAATTTCCTACAACAGTAGGAAGTCTCTTAAATATAGGAACAAGTTCCTTGCAATGCACACACATAGTAGAATATATCAACAAAACAGAGTAACCTCTTATGTTTGTGCATAGCAGATTCCCCTTCTTTGTTTTTGCGACACTAAAGTCCTCCGCGGTTAAATATAAAAGTCCACTCATTTATAATCATAAATAATATTTTAAGCCAATTTTTATTTTACATAAATAAATGAGCGAACTAAATACAGAGCAGAAAAGATACATTCTTCCAGATATAGAGCGTATCTCAAATCTGAAAAACAAACATTCCGAAAAAGTCAATATAGATTCATATATTCCAGAAATGAAGATTGGAGACGTGAATATATTGGAATATATTCTTTCTAATATTTATCCTGATATGCGAGTTTCTAAATCAGAAAATGTAAATTTGAGCCAAACACTTACAAATGGTTTGAATTACACTCACTATAAGATAGAGCAAGATGCGTGTCTCGATATAGCAGGAAGATTATTCAATGAGGGGAATACAAAATTCACCCTAGGAACTAATGTTATGTTTATTGACGATAATAGTTTGCTGGGTGTGTCACAAGACTTGAAAGGAAATAATTCGTATGGGAAATTAATAGCGGAAAAAGCGGGTAAACAATTTTACAGTAGTAAGTTGTATCTTGCGTACGATATATACAGAGCGGGGGAAGTTTTAGCAATGTTGTATGTAAATGTTCCCGCATCCATTGTAAATGATTTGGGAGAAAAATGTAAAACTTATCTTGAAATTATAAATCTAGTTAACAAACACCCCATAAAAGATTTTTGTAGTAGCAATCCTCTCCTGTGTAGTAATCTTCTTAAAATGGATTTCGAGACGTTCAGAATTGGATACAGTGGATATATGGAGAAGTGGATAACTGAGGAAATGGAACATCCCGATATATTCAACCGTATTTTCAACCAAACAAAAGAACAACGTGAAAATGTTAGAAGTCAGGTAATGAAGGTAAACATTATGATTGCATATATGGATTATCTAGCGAGACAAGATATGCCCAATTTTGACCTTTTTAATATGCAAATTAGGAATGGAACTCAACGTCCATATACAGATGAAGTATTACAGCTTTCAGACGAGGTTTATAACTTTTGGAAACTAAAATTACTTCCGGATCAACTCAATAACATGACTTTTGACATACTATCTGCGGAAACCAGTATACCTACCAAAATTAGAAATACGATTATCGGGGGGCCTACTGCGTATATTTATAGATTTTCAAAAGATGTGGATGTTGAAAAGTACAAGATATTTTCATTTGACTCACCTATTGGAGGAGGTTGGAGAGATATTGGAACGTATGTTTCCGAGAAATTATTTACAGAATTTTTAGGATTGTCATTAGAGGAAACAGAAAAAATAATTATGTCGACTTCTGGATACGATGAATTGTATAAAAAATATTTTCTTATATCCAAGCCTATTATTAGAAATAAAATAGGAATATCAACAATTGCAGCTCTTAATATCTGGGTAAGCTTGAATCCTAAAAAAGCAAGGGAGTTTGCGAATAAAAATATTATACTAGGAGAAGATTTGAATTTCCTAGGCGGAAATGTAAACTTTTTTGGAAAATGTATGCAGGATATTATAGATGTATTTAACGCCAATTCTCCAACGTCTCCTATTTATAACCCACAATCTCCAGCGTACGATCCCGCGTCTCCTATTTATAACCCACAATCTCCAGCGTACGATCCCGCGTCTCCTATTTATAACCCACAATCTCCGCTGTACGTTCCCACTTCACCATCATACGTTCCTACTTCTCAGCACGGAGATGTAACAGGTAGACATTATAAGATATTGGCAAGATCCACTCTTCCTCTTCCTATAATAGAGTGGATTAAGAATCGTATATTTGACTTTTCCATATGTATAAATACTATAAAGTCTCTAAGGTATAAGATAGATATTATGGATTTTTTGGAGACGTTTTATAACCCATTTGTAAACGCTGAAGATACCCGTATAAAAAATCCAGAAGTTAGAAAGATAGTGGATATTTATCTTCTTGATTTCGAGTTTGATTACGATGAAAAGAATGCTACATATGAACAGGCATATACAAAAGATATTCTATACTTACTTCTCTCTACAATCGCATCACTAGCTTTGCAAGGTGGAGATTTGCTTGAAAACTTCGAAAAGTATACTAAAGAAGGAAGAGACATATTAGCTGTTCAAAATAAAGAAATGTTTGAAATACTCTCAGAGCTAACAAAGTATATTTCTGCATATGCATATATACCAATCGCAAATGCTGCTTCTATTGCATCTTCTATTATGTTCCAGAACGATGATGTAGATGATAGCATTAAGAGAATAGAATCTGGAAAAATAGAAGATGTTGACGTAAACAGAATCAATTTCTGTAAGTATTGTGTAGAAGGGTTGGAGAATCCGGCAACACTTGAAACTCTGAGTGCGGCAATTAGGAGATTTACATTTTATCCCTACGATAAAGATGAAAAAGCAACTGCAGAAAAAAGAATTGAGCATATCCTAAAGAGATACAAAGGAAAAGATTTATTTGGAGATCTAGAAAATATATTATCAAATGAAGTTACAAATATGTCTACGGTTTTTATTGCAGATTATATAGTAAAATACGGTCCTTCTAGTTTGAAAGCAAGGGCTAAAAAATTAACAAATGAAGCGTCGCTTGAAAATGCATTAGTTAGAAAATTAAAATCTAAACACACATTGAAAGACGTGATACGAAAAATGGATAAGTTTGGTTACTTTTACGATAAGAAAGGCGTGGCCGAATTTATTAAAAAATACGATAGTATGCTAAAAGATAGGCTGAACACATCTGTTTATATTCAACTTGGACGGTATGCGAAAATGTAGTATTGTAGTTAAAAAATTACAATACGTTTGAAATTGGGCTGTTCACAGCACAAGAACTTCCAGCATCTCTGAAATCTCGACTTGGTTCTTGTTGTCAAGAGGTGTTGGCTCTTCGCGCTCGTCGTCCGCGTCTTCCTCTTCGTCTGTTATCTCGATGAACAGGCGTTTTATCTGGGCAAACGCCTTCGCAGGCGACATAAAGCGTCCGTACGATGTCATGACAGAAGCATGTGTACGAAGCAGGTTTTCGTCAGTGCCGAATGTGTCGGTGTACTTGCGATTGTAAAATGAAGCCTTGAGATCGGTATCAAAGCACGCAACCCTGTTACCGTATCTATCCCCCACTCTGCTCCAAAACTCACATCCGCGTGCCCGCGCCATGGAAATAGAAACGTAGGCCATAACCCCTTTGTTCTCGGTGATATCAGGTGTCGAAAGCATATTCATGGTTCTTCCGTGCGATATTTCTCCAAGTCCGAAATCGGAAGTGTGTGTGATACAAAAGATGTCGTTTGATCCCTTGTACGGCACGTAAGTACCATAGACCATCTTTGCAAGCACGTCTCCCTTGTGGCCATACGTAGCGCGGATAAATGTAACAGACACCGGCTTTGTCTGTCCCAAGTACACAACATCCATGTTCTTGATCTCGATATCGTTACAATTCAATTGATCAATCGAAAGCCCATGCAAATCGACCATCTTGATATCAACGAAGCTGTTGCCCGGACGCATAAAGCGGGCAAGATCTCCCATTTCTCCTCGTAGCTGGGCAAGCACATTTGAGCGCTTTGTGTACATTCTCGAACTGTATTTCGAAAGTTGTTGTTATTATTCAATTTTATTTTTTTCTATTAATAAATGATGTACACGGAAATTGCAATTGGATCTATAATTTTAATTGCTGTTATTATAATTTTGTTTCTCGCGTTTCGTAAAAAGGACAACTTTGACATTTCTGTTGACCCGGTAAGACAGTACGGTCCATACAGCCATTTAACAGATGTTAAGTGCCCAAAAAGAGTCGAGGATATGGCATACGAGATTGATACGGGCGGTTTAAATCCCGAGGATAATACAAATGTATCTTTGCAGGATTATTTAAACAAGTACGAGCAGGCAAACGATTTTACAAATCCCGATACTGCTAGACTGGTGTCAAAGAGATATTGCGACTTGACATATAAGAATCATCGTAGATGGTATACGGATAAATGGAGTGGATCCGGAGAATGTGAAATGGAAATACAGAGGAAAGTAGAACAAATGTATCCAAATACACCTAAAAAGCCTCTAATTTATCAATAGAAACTAAAAGTTGATTTTGAAGGCTGTTTTGCACCCAAACTTGGTAATTCTACAGGTAACTCTACAACGGGTTGTTCAACATTCGGTATTTCTGTTCCAACTTGTTTTGTCTCTATCTTTTTAGATTTCCAAAAATGATATAGAAAAAACCCTCCAACAAGAATGATAAGAGCCCCTATAATATATTTTAGCATTTTATTTCCGCCTTCTCTCTGCTTTATAGCATCTTGCATCATAGCGTGAGTTGCATCCATAGATGGAGGTGCATTTGTAGGTTCAGGTTCTATATTCTGTTCTACAAACTCGTCTATGTTTATTTGGATATCCATATCTGTAAAGGGTTCAGAACTTTTAATTATTAAACAATAGCTTTGATAATCTCCTTCAGTCACTTTTATCGTCTTTGAAAATTTACCCGATATCGAAGCCATTTTTGGAACAACTCCCGCGTCTAATTTCTCTTGTGTTATTATACCAATCTCGTATGTCTTCTCCTTGTCTGCTTCCGATGGTATGACAGTAATATTTGCCTCAAAATATTTTGCTTCTGAGTTTATCTCTATAAGCTGTTGATGTGTCCCATCAAGTGAAATTTTTCTAGAAGTCATTTAAATAATTCGTTTAATTATCTTTAGATTTAATAAATGGATCCATATGTATTGTTGTCATTGATTACCGCAGCATCTTCACTTATTGTAAGTGTAATGACCCACATCAAACACAGTAAATGTTGGAATTGCGAGATTGAAACTAGAGATAATACACACGTGACGGATGAAAGGAGACCACTAGTTAAATCGCAACCAGAGCCTCAAGACGATGTTGTATTAACTCCGTCTAGATCTAGAGCTTCTTATAGAGTTACATTTGACGAGAAGAAAATACAGGTTTAACTGCCAATATAATTATTGTAATAATTACAGCTAAATATATAATATAAATATACGTAAAATTGAGGCCTCCAGATTTTTTTGAATCGCATAACTTACACGGAGTTTGTATAGATGAAAAGTGAAATATCTGTCCGCATAAACCCCGTGTATAATACATATTAAGGTTCTGAAGATTTCCCGCATATGACACGTATGAGTCAAGTTGTACTTCTATAGGAAATATTTGAGGTAAAAGTGCCTTTGCGGCGTTTTCCGTGATTATATACGAGTGCATTCCGAAAAAGAGTCCTCCTATCCTATTAAAATATTTATTTACTGCTGTAGACGAATATGAAGCGGAGACATCTAAAAATAAAAAATCATAATTTTCCGGTATCCAGGCCAACCTTTGTTTTAAATTATCTACAAAATTAGAATCAAACAATATATCATCCTCGAAAATCAAAACCTTCTTATATCTATTTTTTAACATATCTTTCCATATATTAATATGACTCATGTAACATCCGATTGCTCCATATGTTGAAAACTGCTCGTGGTTTGCTCTTTGTAAATTATTCTCTAGTATATATTGTTGCCATATTCCAACCATATTTTTTAAGTTATCCTTGTATATATTTCCATCCACACCTTCAAATATTTCACATGAAGGGAACCCGTTTTTATTTATATTTAATAGTATATTTTCCCATTGGTTTTGTTTTTTTAAGAGACTAATACAATATACTTTATCTACTCCTAATAATGTTTCTAAACTCATTTATTTATAAAGAAAAAATACATTTATAGATTTACACACTTTGAATAAATGAAAAAGGAGTTGGTATACCCGTTTTTCATAGAGTGCTGTAAATACACTGAAGACAAGTATTGGAAATCTATTTTCGAAGATCTTGCATACTCTATAACACCGTACGGAGTCTATATAAATAAAGATTTTCTAACCTGTAATTACAAGGATAGGGAATTTTCATATAAGATACAGAAAAAGAACCCGGAAGAACTATATAACGAGATATATAATATTTTTAAAAATAAACTTGGATTGGTATCTAGAGATGAGATAATTAGTAAACAAAAAATAATAAACAACATGTCGGATGACATAAATAACTATACTGATTGGTCCGAAATAAAAAAGAAAAATATAAAGGAAGTTATGATAGAGAATTTTGCAATCAGTATGAAGTCTAAATATAGTTTAAGTTTGCCCCAAACTAGATATCTAGTTTCTATAATATTTTTGGCCTTCATATTCAAGGTGCTTGGACCAACTGATATATCAATACATAATGGGAGTATCCAAACTATAGATGGAATAGAATTTGAAACCGGAAAGATAATACTAAATAAAGATATATATGAAACTAATACACCTATATCTCCCGAGATAATAATTGAAAAGAAAATGATGTCTGATGAGTGGTATAAATATGTAGCATATGTAAGAAAAGTTTGCGAGAAGTAGATCTAAAAAGAAATTTATTTTTTTAAAATGTCTGATAACACATACTTTAGATCCCAAGACGAAGATACACAAATAACTGGTATAACGGAAGAGATTGAACAAACCAAACTAGAGCAGAGACCGGTTAGACAAACGTTTCCTAGAAAAATATCACCTCTTATACGAAATGCTATCAAAGCACAGTTAGAGGCAAAAAAGACACAGGAAGTAGAAGCTCAAGTACCTGAAAACGTTCAAGAGAAAAAAATCCAAGAGAAAAAAATCCAAGAGAAAAAAATCCAACCTGAACAAATAATGGAAAAAATGAAACTGGAGGAGGACCATACTTTTATATGTAATGGATGTTACTACTGCAACTGGAGCAAAAATGCATATAGTAATGCAATGTGCAAGGCGAATTATTATACCGGCAGATAAATTTGATTTTTAAAAATCTTCGGTTTTTAAAAATGACATTCCGTCAAGCTTTGAATTTAATATACAAATTTGATATTGACACATCGCTAGAAGAATCAGAAAAAATTTTCAAGTTCAAGTCATGCGCATATAATAATTATTTACTAGAAGTTTCCATTTCCCTTAACAGAATGGATCTATTTGAAGTATGTTTGAAAAATACAACAGATATATTTGGAACATCCCTCAGATGTTGCATCTCCAATAATAGACTTGAGATGTTAAAACTCATACTAAGAAAAAGATGCAAGGAGTTTCCTATTACGGTTCCAGAATATCTACAGCGCTTATATTATAGTAATCCATCTTTTGAGACGGTTAGGAATATACAGGAATGTTGTTGGATTATTTCGAATATGAATATCGTGTGTCCTATGTATAAGGAATTTATCTCTACTCATAGTAATCTAAGAGAAAGACAAAGAAAAAGAACTCTAAAAGAGCTTTATTATGCTATCATTGAGAGAGTAATATGCAATCCAAAACATCCTATAGGACTCCGGCTTATAACTAAGGAGTATAATGAACTGTTAGGGTAATTGTTTTATATAAAACAATTATACAGAGTTAAATTCGTTTCGAACTTTTTGTAATAATTTTCCCATTCTGTTTTCAGATGTTATATTCCAAAACGAAATTCGTTTTGAACACTTGATTATAATCCTTAATCCTGTTTCTGTAAGCAGCTGTCTTATATCGTCGTGTTGCGAGAATTTGGACCTTACGATTTCAAGCATTATATCCTCTTTTAATATTTCCCAATTGTCACGTAGGTCTGTGCCTTTGCCCAACGTCTTTGATATTTTAGGATTTTGAGCCGAAACTTGCTTTTCAACATATTCTAGATCGGTAGGATTTTTATATGCTTGGTACGCTGCTTCTGCTGTTGGAAAAGTAAACGACCTGTTATCATGACCAAATCCACCCATAGTAACAGGATGTTTAGAAAAAGTACTAAGATACTTGAATTCAACATTGCCGTACGTATTGTAATATATAGGATAAAACAATTGTCTTACAAACTCTTTCTGGGAATACGTCTGTGGAGATCCGATAAGTCTCCATCTGTCTCGCATAACTTTTCTATTCTGATGACATATATAAGTCGTTTTTAGAGCCACATCGGCGTCTATACCTCTGTATAGTCCTAGTAAACACGCTACCACAACTCCAGATCTGCCATGTCCACCTTTACAATGTATATACATTTTATCTCCTTTTTTGAGTATATTACAAAGGGAGATAACGAATTTACAAAATTCTAGTTGATTTGTGGGTATTTTTTGATCTTTGATAGGATACTTTATTTTGGGATGTTTTGGAGTATATAAGTCTATATTCTGTTCGTTATCATGTGTCAAGTCGACAAAGTATTTTATACCTAGTTCGTCTTCTAAATAGTTTACAAATTCTTGGCATGGAGAACTTCCAAATAATGCAACCTCCTCAATAAAGTAGGAGCACTTGTCCATATATTTATCCATCTTTGTTTTGTAATGAGAAGTCTATAAATAAAACAATTTTAATAAATACATACATACAATAAATGATATTAACAAACTTTGCCATATCGTCTACTGATACATTACCTAATATTTTTGTTAAAATATCTGCAATGTTAGATTCTCTTCCCAAGTATATATACTTGCGAGATGTGACGCTTGATATACAACAGATAAGGAAGGCAAAAATATTAAACAATGTTGAAGTTGTTGACATGTTTAGTATAATAAAGTCTGGAAACGAAGATGTAAACAAGTTTACTAAAAATCTAAAGGTTATTATCGATTTATTTCCAAATTTAGATAAAGTAAACGATATATTAAAGCCTTGGTTATACTATAACCTTCGAGGCATAGATTCGGAAGATTTTAGTTTAATACTATTCTCTATAGTTAATACCATAAACCGGGGATTAAATACAAAATATGACATTGAATTTGTAAACTTCCCAGAGAGTTCAAAAATATTTATTAGAGACATAAACGGGAAGATACAGGAAAATAAACGTCTTGCCGACATTCTTATATCATCAGAAGTACGGATAGAAGGAAAACCGTATACGCCCTTTTCTCTTGAAAAAATAAAATATTCATTTGAAATAGGTCAAAGATCTGACATAACATTAAACGAAGTATTCAACTCAATCGTGCTTAATTCTACTATACCATTTGCTAATATGGGAGGATACTACAAAGTATTGAAGGACTTTATTCCGGATCAGGAATGGTTACTACTTTCAGATCCAAACATTATAGTTTTAAAGCTTATAAAGTCCGAAAAGGAATACGAAGATGTAAGGTTGAAGGTCGACTCTGGCGTGTTTAAAATTATTCTAGAAGCAGACGTTGAAAAGGCTTCCAAAGAATCTGTTATACAAACAGTTTTGAACGTAATTAAGAAGGCAAATCCTGTAATAACGAATGAAGTTCCAATATCTGTAAAAGGTGTATTTTATATACCCGATCAAGATCTTGATAAGTATGTGTTTGCGCATTTAGTTATGAACGACCCAAGTTTTGCAGTACTTATAATAGACGAGGTTGGAAAGGCAACAAAAGAAAAGAACAGTATATACTCTTATTATAATACAGGAGAATACATGATGTCTACTGTTATTACGCCCAAAATTATGGATAGGTTTGATCCTACAATGAAAGGACAATCTCCAGCCCTTTTTCCAGAGGGAAGTAAGTATTTACGTGTCAGAGCTACAATGAGAGGTGAAAAAGATGCAAAAGAGATGCAAGATAATTTTTCAAAACTTGTATCCCTGTATAATATAAGATATAATGATGTAGTCACTTTGTACAAAAAATATATACCTTCGTTTCCAGAAGAGGTAAAGGCAAAGAAGCAAGTTAAAGCTATAAAGAAAAAGGCGGGGGAATCAAGACGATGCCAACATTTTCCTATAATTATAGACAAGACTGATATTCCAAACTATTCAGATTACATGACATTTCCACTTGATGAGGAGGGTCAGATATACACGTGCGAAACCGAAAAACTAGGAAAGTTTAGATACGTTGGACTTCAATACAGAAAAGATGTAGGAGAATTTTCACCTTGTTGTTTCGAGGTAAACCAAAAAACTAAATTAAAGTCAAATTATAACAAATATCTCGAGTTCATTAAGACTGGAAAAAAGGATAGTCTAGAAAAGGTAAAACAGCAGAGAATAATTACTACAAAAAAATACGTAGATAATGGAAATTTTGGAGACGTATACTATGATAATGTTTCCAGATTTTTTCAATTATGTGACAGTTCCGTAAAGTATTTCCGACTTGGTGTGCATAGGAGCAAGATGAGTTTCCTAAACTGTATTATGGAAGTTGCAAGAGAATCAGGAGATCTTGCTATAACAATATCAGATGTAAGATCTAAATTAAATGAAATGGCAAATAACCCATCTCTAGTTTCACTCTGTAGGCAGTCACTTCCAGATAAAACACCCGAAGAGATAAAGAATATGTTACTTTCGGATGATACATATATAGATCCCAAGCTTTTCGTTTCAATGATGGAGTTTGAATTTAACGTTAAGATATTTATATTTTCAGAAAAAGGAATGGAAGTTCCAATACATTTGAAAAATTATCTTAGATATGAGAACTCGTATAACAAGGTTGTCACTGTAATAGAACACATGGGAAGCGAAAGCCAAAATGCAAAATATCCACAATGCGAGTTAATTGTATACGTAAAAGGGACAGAATCTACATATTACTATCAACCATCTGACATGGTATCTGTAAAGGCAGAAAGTATATTTTCAGAAATGATCGGTTCTTATATACTAGGAGAAAGAGTAGACAGGTACGTTTTAGATTTATTCGGTGTTGTGGGTCAATCAATCGACGCATATGGAAAAGCTAGCTCATTTATAATAAAATACCCAAAGGGAAACTTTATTGTATACACCTCGATACCTATGCCTCCAGCAAGTATTCCAGAAAATGTAGATTTAACATATATTCCTACGTATTACGAAGTGCAAGACTTGTATGGAAATTTTAAATTTATAACAAGGGATAATATAACTTCCAATTGTGTATCTATAACTTTGGAAAATAAATATTATATACCCATCGTACGCACTCGTATGCCAAGTAATTTTAAGAGAGAATATGATGATATTGTGATTCCTCAAAATGAGAATTCTGCACTACAAACTTACAACATGTACAAAAAACTTGCGAGGTATATCACAGAATACATGTTTTACATGTTCTCGAAGTATATCAATGATAATTCTCTTCCTATGGATGTCAAGTCTATAGAGGACTTTGTAACTTCTTCTGTTACCGTAGAAGAAGGCGTAAACTACGGATCTATATCTAAAAAGTTTACAACTGGAACCATAGTAAGAGGTGGTAAACTGATTGTACCAACAAACGAGATATTACGCAGACTTGTATACTCGCTCCGTCTCGAGATGTCTAGGAATCCTGATATGTTAATGTCCTATCATACACGCAAAAATATAGAGGCATATATACTGGATATTTCTGACTTCTCTTACGTTCCAAATCAAGTTATTCTATATGGAGCGGAGACGGTATTGAAATATATATACGAGTTGGAACATTCTCATGTGCTTAATTATAATATAGGGTTTATGGGGAACAGACCATTTTTCTATAGAAATCGGAATATCGAAAACGGAAAAACCTTCCTTGCACAGGCAGTTGACAGTATTGAAGAGGCGCGGTCTACTGTGTACAACTGGGAAAAATATCGTATGAATACACCTTATGGTACACATAATACAAAAATTAAAATATATAAATATGACTCGGAATCATCCGTGCAGATGATCAGAAAAGGAAAGGGTTATGTTTTGGGATATAAAATAAAAGGAAAACCTCTTTTTACAGTGCTTATGGAAATGAATAAAAATGAAGTTGAAAAAGAAGAGGAGAAGGAGAAAGAAGTTGAAAACATGTTCCTAGAAGATCTTCTTGACGCATATATCAGGGCAAATGTTGTGTTTCCTCCTCAACTTTACGTATACAATATGACAAACGAAGAAGCTGTTAACTGGCTTCGCTCTGAAATCTCAGAACTTGCTGCGAACTCTGCTCGCGACGCAAAACGACACACTGTCACAAAAACTGACATTCTCAATGTTTTGAATACAGATGACGAACTTAACAAGATTTTTGAACTTGTAGGGGAAAAAGTAAAACTCGATGTTGGATTCAAACCTAGATACATAGATATATCTTAATAATTTCTTTTATTAAAAGAAATTACAGCTTAATTACCTTATCGAAAACTCCTTGTACAACTTGATGTGCAATTAGTACTACTAGCTTATTTGAGAAATTATCCTTTAGTCCCGTTATAACAGAGCTTGTTAGGTCTTGATCTAAACTCGCTGTACACTCGTCTAGGAGAATAAGTGGAGAATTGTGTATCTCTGCTAGGGCGAGAGTAAATGCTAGAATCACACGACTCTTTTCACCCCCGCTAAGCATAGTCAAATCATGTTCTATTCCTCTATAGTCTATTTCTAGATTGATACAAGGCTTATCTCCAGATTTTCCCTCTTTGAAAGCGGCAAGCTTAACAGAAATTGGATTATCTGGAAAGAACTGATCCAGATACAATTGAGAGTGAGAATTTATGTTCTCTATCATATTTGATATCGCTATACTTTCTGTCTCCAATATTTTATCTCGGAAGAGACATGCTGTAGCGTGTCTTTTTCTAGCCCTTATTTCACCTGCTTTCAGGTCTTTTAGTTTTTTAGAGATATTATTGTACGCTTCGAGCTTCTTTTCGTATTCTTGATACTTCTGTATACGTGACATAACGGAATATTGCTCTTCCCTAATCTTTTCGTTTTCTTTTATAGCATTGTTGTGCTCGAGAATAAGAGAGTCTATGTCTCCGGTAGGATTAGGATACTTGCTCTTATACGATTCCTCGTGCGATCTTATAATCTCTTCTAGCTCTCTCTTTTCCATATATTGCTTTGAAAGTTGTTTATCTATTCTGCCTTTCTCTTTTTTGTTATCTTGTTCTGTATTAATATGTGTTCTCAGTTGTTCTTCGTTTACTGCATCATTTTCTGTGTCAGAATGTCCATCTAGCTCTGTTATCTGGGACAGTAGTGTTTTGTTTTTCGCTTCAAGAGAAGATATTGTACGCGAGAATACTCTATTTTTTATATTTTTTTCTAGCTCCGATATTTTCGCTTCCGTTTCCTCGTTCTTATATTTGTACTGTTCCATATCAACTAGATCGCTTTCTAGTACACTCAACTCTTCTTCTGTATCTTGATATTGTTTAATTTCTTCTTCTAGTCTGTTTAATCGGCTTTTATCTTTTGTATACTTTTCCAAGTCTTTTTCTAAGACCTTTTTCCTCTTTTCTGATTCGGAAATCCTATTGCGTACAACATCAGCATCTTCTGATTCCAGATCAGACTTTACAAGGTTTCCACTCAAAAATTTCACCTTTTTATTACAGTGTGGACAGCTCAGGATATCTAGACGTTCTTTGTCACGCGTAATGTATTCAATTACACCTTTCAGTTTTTCAGCCGGGTCATCCCCTAGTTTTATCTTGCTTATCTCATTTTTGAGTCTTGTGTATTCCTTTTTATGGGAGATAAGAAGTTTTAGATTCTCAAGCTCATCTTTTACATCATCTTTTGGTATAGAATCCCAAAGGGTGCTTTTGTATTCATGTATCTTCCTGTTCATTTCTGATAATTCTGAATTTTTGAGCTCTTCTACCTTATCTACATTTTCCTTGTATTGAGTTTTCAGAATCTCAAGAGATCGGTTATCTATAAAGCGAGCTAGTCTAACTTTTAGACTTTCCAGCTGATCATCTCCTATGTAGTTTACTTCAATTGCTTCCAGCTCTTGTATCTGCTTATTAACGTTGTTTAGCATTTTGATATTTGCACTTAGATTTGTCTCGTGTAAAGCTGTTGTATTTTTCTCGGCTTCCAACTCCTTTATTTCCTTTTCCGATTTTTTGATAAGGGTTATACTGTTTTTTATCTTGATTTCTGTATTTTTTATTGCCTTTTCTCTCTGGTCTTTTTTACATTTAATCGGAAACTCGATCTCTGTTGGTTTTTCTGCTTCTTCTGCCATCTTGCTTGCAAATTCCAAATTTCCAGTTACTTTTATGTGTTCATCTGAAAGAGATCTGATAAGTGCTTTTGTTTTTGTCTTGATTTCTGCTATATCAACATCTCCGAAAGCAAAGTGTTCTAAAAATAAAAGGCGATTTGCAGGTGTCATTGTAATAAAAGATAACTCAAGATCTTGTGGGATATAACTAACCGATCTAAACAACTTTCCAAATTTCTCCTGAATAACAGCTTCACCCGCAGCATCCTCGTACACATCGTTAACTACCAACCTAACAGGTCCTTTTGATCTTACTATTTTTATATCATCGAGAATCACCTCTACTGAACATGATTTCTTACCATGTGTCTGAAGCTTTGTTCCAGATCCGAATAGGGCAAAATTTATTGCTAGCATGACAGTAGACTTTCCTACACCAGATGGTCCAGAGAGGAGAGTTAGGCCGGTTTCTCCAAAATCAAAAATCTTATCTTCATAACATCTAAAATTTTTAAGATGAAGCTTCATTTATTTTTTTTAATTTATTAACTAATCAGTTTTAGATATAAATGTATGATAACAATGACACCGCATTTGTTTATATATTTATTATCCCATTCTGTATTATGTCGTTTTATTGTTGTCTAGGGAAGTTTTGCCTACTAAATAAGAAGATAGAACTTAAGCAGGACCAACCTCCTAAATACGAAGACATTGTTTAAAATTGAATCTAAATACCAATACAGATAAATAAATGTCCTTTACACGCCCTAATAAAAAAATCAGATTAGAAAAGCCTCCGAAGATCGAAAATCTCAAAGAGCTTATCGAATTCGTAAAGAGCGGAAAGTTATGTAGAAATATAGATTCATTTTCTCTACAGGGAATATTACCACATCTAGAGGAGCTTCATTCTCTTATTGGGTTGCAATCTGTAAAAGACTCTATTTTCAAACAACTCATTTACTATATACAAGGAATGCACATGAGAGACATATCTGGAGAATATCTTCATATGCGTATTGTAGGTCCTCCTGGAACTGGGAAGACAACTATCGCACATATCATAGCAAACATATACGTGGGTCTCGGTATACTAAAGGGGAAAGGTAATGAAGATCCTGTAAAGCTAGTACACCGCGAGGACTTTGTCGGAAAGTATGTGGGGCAAACTGGAATAAAGACAAAGGATCTTCTTACATCGTGTATCGGAGGTGTAATGGTATATGACGAGGGATACTCAATGGGATCGGATAGTGAAACAGATTCTTTTGCAAAGCAAGCAGTAGACACAATCACGTCTTTCCTTTCGGAACACAAGTCCGATTTCTGCTTTATAATTGTAGGATACGAAGACGATATTGAAAAGTACTTTTTCTCTATGAATAAGGGACTAGCGAGGCGTATTCCCTGGTGCCACAAGATAGAAAAGTATACACCCGAAAATATAGCACAGATTATGATAAAGAAAATCAAAGATATAAACTGGCAACACGAGCTATTTGCATATGCAACGTTGACACATATAATAAGGGAAAATGAGCGCTTGTTTAAAAACGCGGGAGGAGACGTTGAGAACTTTATTACAAAGGCTAAAATCGCACATGCAAATCGAGTCTTTACTATGGACTACGAACACAAGTTTATACTTACAACAGAAGATTTCAGAAATGCTATAGCAGCAATGGCAGATACGAGTCCGAAAACTGAAAACAACTTTCAACATATGTACTCATAAAATATTAAACTGTATATATTTAATATTTTTTGATAGCCGCTAAATTGATTTATTTTTATAACTTTTTAAAGATAGTGCTCTCTTTCGATATGTTTCGCGAATACGTCTTCAACGTTGCTATGCAGAAGCTTTCCCCCGAAGCCAGGCTTGCATATATAAGACAGATCATAGGCCAAGATGTGGACTACAACGAGAACGATGTTTTGGGTTTCTTTTCCGCTTGGCTTTTCCAGATTTCAGGAGAAGTCGCACAACAATGGAATGCCTTCGTGGCTGCCAATGATCTCGACACCCTCGAGATCCTGATTACGGACTTTCAGACCGCAGTGTCTGCACAGCTTTTGGCGAACCTTGAAGGTGCCGGTATACACGTCGAACAGACCGAGGAGTGGTCTGAGCTTGTAACGAGGATTTATATTGAAGTTTTCGAGGACTATATCAATATCAGTGTACCCAACTTTGTTCTGGCTTGGAAGTCCTTTGTCGAGAGGTTCAATTATGACGAAGGCATCGATGAGGACATAATTTAATATATTTTTGTCTTGTAATTAAAATTTACAAGACACGTTAAACTGCTGATATATATGTACCATTGACATAAATTAAACTATTGACTGTTAAAGTTACTGGGCTAGCTTGTGAAAACGGTCTTTCTATCACTGGCTTTGGGTCTGCAGTAGTTGCCGCCGTCCAATGTAAATCGATTGTCTGATCTCCCGGAAGATGGTCTGCAACCATTACAATATGACCATTTAATCCATCTGGATTCGATGACGGATTTACCCAAGCCCATGCAGTAAAATGATTAATCGATGGTGCAATAGGGGCAAAAGGTAATTGTAGTTTATATTGTCCGGTACCGAAATTAATAACAGTTGTTAATATAACTTTAATATTAAAGGTTACAATCTGTCCGAATTTTACATAATAGGAATTAAATGTGGGATATGTATTACCTGCTCCAGTGAATGTTAGTTCAGTTGCCTGAAAAACAGGTGAATATCTAACCGCTGTTGGAATACCAACAGCAACGCCGTCTATCCACTGTGTATTATAATCTGTGTTATTAACCTTGACTAATACTTGGGTTGTAGTTCCTCCAACAGGTACACCTGGTCCCGGGGCGCCTGGGGCGCCTGGGACGCCTGGGACGCCTGGGACGCCTTGCGCGCCTTGCGCGCCTTGCGCGCCTTGCGCGCCTTGATCACCTCTCGGTATTGTAAAGTTTAATTCAGCGACAGGTCGTACTCCTGTATTTGTTACAATTGCATCTGTTCCCGGCGCACCGGTTGTTGTGTTTCCTATTCTTACTACAGTTGCATTTTGTCTAGCTAAAAAGTCTATATACTCTGTCTCATAACTAAAAGATCCATAGCAATAAGACATTTATTATATATTAAATTGAATAATTTCTAAAATTATATTGTATAACACTCATTATGTGGGATACTCCGATCATATTTCAAACCCCGGAGAACCCTCCGAACATTCGCCTTGGCCTGTGCTGCATCAACTCCTCTCTTCGACACCAAAAAGTCCCTGTATTCTGCTCTCGATCTATGATCAGAAAAACCTATACTCTCGAGAAGGCCAATTTATTGGCACAGCAAAATCTAGCAGACCTCATGACGCTATTGATTTGGAATAACGACAATGGCATCAAGCACTTTCGCTTGTCCTCTGATATGTTTCCTAGAATTACAGACGAAACTATACCTCAATGCGAGAGACTAAAAATCTCTACTTATGTTGAGCTCTTGAAAGATATTGGAGCATATGCAAAAGCGACAGGTCAGCGTCTCACTATGCATCCGGGCCAATACAATCAGATCGGTGCATACGATCCAGAAGTGTTCAGACGCACGGTAGAAGATCTTACTGTACACGCTGCCATTTTGGACGCAATGTGCCTTGACAATAATGCGATAATAACTATACACGGCGGCGGTGTATACGGCGACAAAGAGGAGACTATCAAGCGATGGGTCAAGCAGTTTTACACGCTTCCGAAAAATGTACAGGCTCGTATCGCTATCGAGAACTGCGAGCGGCAATACAACGTCGAAGATTGCCTTGACATTTCCAAAGCGTGTAACATCCCTGTTATTCTAGACTCTCATCACTTTGACTGCTACAATCTTATCAACAACGCAAACTTTGTAGCAGAAAACTATATCGCATATGTCCTTGCCAGTTGGGGCGACCGCCGTGCTGTTATGCACATCAGTGAGCAAAAGCCAGATTCACGTGTCGGTTCACATTCTGATTTTATCGAGAATATCCCACAGTATATGCTTGACATACCAAGCGAGTATGGCGTGGGCGTTGACATCGAAGTGGAGGCCAAGGCAAAAGAAGCTGCGATATTTAAGCTGTGCGACAAGTATAAAATATAATTACCATATAATTACCATATAATTACCAGTTTGACATAAAAACAGGAGATACTATAGCGGGATCTATACTAGACACTACATTGCTCCTGTATCCCAGTATTGCCGGGGTAATAACCGCGGTGTCTATCTTTATACTACTACAATAACATATAAGTACTACAAAGAATAAAACAAGTAAAAATAATACAGAAAATAATACAGTGTATCTCATTTCTAAATGAAAGGAATTTCTTTTATATAAAAGAAATTAACTTGAGTTTATTAGCTCATAACACTTTGTATCGCATCCAGATAATACATACTCCATACGTTTACCGTCTTTGTATAGTTTAATTGTCTGTGGGATAATAGTGTACGCATATACACAACATAAAAACTTGTTTTTATGTATAGGTGGATTGTAGATATAATAATCGTTTGTTTCCAGTACATACTCGTATTCTGTTTTGTAAAACGGGGTATCCTCAAAAATCAAGTCACAACCATCCTGATTTAGGATAATTCTCTTTTTTGATCCTCTAATGTTGAAAGTAGCGGGGCTGAATATATCCATTTTTTGAATGAAATAGAATATATAATTTCATTTTTATTAGTCTAGATCAGTTGTAGTTGCGCTTGATATCGCTCTTCCAAAAAATGTTTCTACTTTATTTTTAACTACATCGAGAGGATACTTGAACTTGTCGTACGTTGTCTCTACAAATGATATATGGCTATCCATTCTACCGCATATGGTTTGGAGTTTCTGCACCTCTAATGTCAGCTTCTTTATTTCCTCTATTAATTCTCTTTGTGTTTCTTCTATTCCCTCCAATATAGAATCCATTTATTAAAAGGATTCTTTTTTTAAAGCTATATAAATGTCAGACTATGTTATTGTTGGAGGAGGACCATGCGGATTAACTCTTGCATTGTATTTGTCTAATATGGGTAAAAAATGTACATTGATAGATAAGAACGATTCACTTGGAGGGTGTCACCGTGTAACACGTGTTGATGGTTTATTTACAGAGCATGGGCCGCGAGTATATTCTTCTGCGTATAGAAATACGATTAATGTACTGAATGATTTAGGAATGAATTGGAACGATATATTCGTGCCTTATAAATTTAATATAGGATCTATACAAGGAGAGACTCTTGAACATTTCACGTTATCTGAAAAACTCGCTATAGTTTTTCAGTACATGGTTTTGTTTACGGGATTGTATGATAAGAAGATGACGGTAAGAGAGTTTGCAATACAACATAATTTTTCTAGCTCCGCTATGGACTACATGAATAGACTATGCAGACTAACAGACGGTGCGGGAGATGATAAGTACACTATGTATCAATTCCTTCAACTCGGAAACCAAAATTTTTTCTATAAGTTATATCAGCCACGTAAACCGAATGACGATGGATTATTTAAAATATGGGAGGAAAAGTTGATAGCAAACGGTGTACGTATTTTAAAATCTACAAATGTGATAAACTTCAAAGAAGAAGGCGGTATATATACTGTTAACACGAATAATGGTAACATATCTGCTCAGAGACTTGTGTTATGTATTCCTCCAAAGCATTTCGCAGACATGACTAATAACAGTGAAATACAGACTTGGGCCGATAACAATAGTTATATAAATGATATTCCGGTATCATTTCATTGGAAAGATAAGTTGTCTCTACCTGCAGTATGGGGGTTTCCAAAAACAGACTGGGGACTTGCCTTTATAGTTGTAAGTGATTATATGGACGCAGATAATAACAACGGAACAACAATAAGTACATGTTCAACTTTTCAGACTGATAAATCCTCTGTAACAGGAAAAAGTGTTTACGAGAGTAACGAGGATGAATTTATACAGGAAATGTTTAGACAACTAAAGCTATCATTTCCCTCTTTGCCACAATATGACAAAGCAATTATCCACCCTTCTGTAACCAGAAAGGGAAATATGTGGGTAGAAGACGATAGTGCATTTATAGGGGTTGAATACGTGTCGTCTAATATCTCTAAAAATTTATGGTATGTTGGTACGCAAAATGGTCACAGTTACTACAATTTTACAACTATGGAATCCGCTGTTACGAATGCCTTATTCGTCCTGAATGATATGGAAGGGGTTAATGTGAAGATAGAATCTCCTCTAGAACTAATTACTGTTATTAGAATATTAATCTTATTTATCTTACTAATTGTTCTGTTGTTAATATTAAAGTAGTCTTAATTACTTTTAATTAAGACGAATTAAAACGCCGAGAACTCGGGAATAGAGCGGAGGAACTGCTCTGGGTCGGCATCCTTCTTGCAAAGGGTGTTGAGCGACATGCACACCACATGGAAAGTGAACCGATCCTTGATTCCCGTGACAATTCTGGCAAGGCTTGTGGAAAAGGCCTCATCAGAAAGAAGCTCGTCGAACATGAGGCGCAGAACCGGAGTAGAGAACTTGAAGGCGGAGTTCTCTCGCAGAAAATCGAAGATCATATCTGCTACTTCTTCGTATCGAGTCTTCGATACGATGTCTACCGCATGGTTGTACGCCATGAAAACCACGTGTTCCAACTCCTGAGCCTCTGGAAGTAGATGCTCGATCGAGGCTGAAATTTGATGTAGCTGTGGTAGAGCAGACAGGTTGATGTGCATCTGCTCTGAAATCGGAAGATCCGGAACTGAGGTGGCAAGGGAAACGGCCAACTTGAAGTAGCGACCACGAAGACCGACCGTCTTGTACTGATCAAGTAGCGTATCTCGCGCAGGCACTGATGCGATCACCATCTCCTTGGTAGCATCATCCAAAAGGATCCGCTTGAAGAACTCGGAGAAAAACGCGGATGAGAAATCGGAAAAGGTGGCAGACATCTTGGGAACTATCTTCCAATAGTTTTTAAAAATAATCAATTTTTTAGAATTGACGTATTTAAAATATTATCGATTACATAATAAATGAGTTCTCAATATTTTTCAGAAGAACGAAAAAAACAATTTTTGACAGACACGGAGAGAACAGAAGAAACTTTCGTACATGATTGTAGTCAGATAATCGATATCTTGCAGCAAATTGGAGGAACCCAAGACTACATAGAATCTTTTGGTGTCAACTATGACACCGCGAGTAGCTGTCAGGAAATATTAAAAGGCCCCACATATGTGCCCGGAAGTCTATATGTAATTTTCATAGCATCTTCAAGACGCGCGGGAGGAAATATAATGGGAGGCCACTTCCACTTTATAAACGCATCTGGAACATGCGGAGATTCTTACAAACTTGGATGGCAAAAAACGGGTTCTAACGGCTTCTGTCAGACCTTTGCGCTTATGGGCGCTCTTGGAAAGGCAGAAGCCGAGCCGGGCATTCCGTTTGGACCAACCTTAAGCAAAGAAGAGCATAGCAGAGCTGCATGCAACTTTATAATTTCGAATAACAGAAAATGGTATAACAAATATTGGAAAAAACTTTGCATTGAAAAAGGATACAGTAATATTAAAGATTTGAGTATAAATGAAATTATAGAAGATTTGAATGCGGCTATGAGATGGACTACCAGTCCCCGAGGAGGTTCAACTATATTTTGGAAGCTAGTTTTAGACGAAGTAGTATATGTTTAAAGACATTTTTTGCATAAAATGTCAGTACGAAAATTGTGTATCGAAACCTTTTTCAGGATTCAAAATGTATTAATTTCTAATGATCAATTATTAGAAATACTTATCTACTTACGCTTGGGAGACTTACGCTTGGGAGACTTACGCTTGGGAGAACGAGACTTACGCTTGGGAGACCTACGCTTGGGCGACCTACGCTTGGGAGAACGAGACCTACGCTTGGGCGACCTACGCTTGGGCGACCTACGCTTGGGAGAACGAGACCTACGCTTGGGAGAACGAGACCTACGCTTGGGAGAACGAGACCTACGCTTGGGAGAACGAGACCTACGCTTGGGAGAACGAGACCTACGCTTGGGAGAACGAG
>Ga0315909_10002399_pt1 | contig 24019 bp, 20 predicted proteins | sample LakEriMetagenome_11_FD_203527 | JGI IMG/M metagenome (GOLD analysis project Ga0315909, IMG submission 203527) | Freshwater fungal communities from buoy surface, Lake Erie, Ohio, United States - Buoy 2 MA125 | ecosystem: Environmental > Aquatic > Freshwater > Lake | place: USA: Lake Erie, Ohio...
ATCGTCCCCAGCAAGCTCGGTAGCGAAATCAATTCGCAAACCGTGGGCGGCTTCATCGACCACATCTACAAACTCCCTCACCGCCTGCGCGACAGCCTCATGGTGAACCGCATCCGCAAGGGCATGGAGCTGTTTGAAAAACGCAATAACAATGGCGAGGTCGCCACGTTCCTCTCCGCGCAGTCGGACATCGATGCCAACCGCATCACCGGTTCCTACACTCTGCTCAAGGTTTTCCTCTGGGCCATTCCCATTCTTGGTTTCATCGGCACGGTGCAAGGTTTGTCCCAGGCCGTCGGCTCGCTGTCCGCCGGGTCCACTGACCCCGAGGCGCTCAAGGCCTCGATCAACAACCTCACCAGCGGCCTCGGCGTGGCGTTCGATACCACCTTGCTCGGCCTGATCCTCTCAATGATCATGTCCTTCCCCATGGCGGTGATGCAGAAGGAAGAAGAGGAAATGCTCACGGAGATCGATGCCTTCTGCACCGAGAAACTCCTGCCGAAATTGAACGACTCGAAGAACGCCACTGATGACCTTCTGCTGTCCCAGGCGGAAAACATCCCCGCCTTCGCCGCCTCGCTCTCCCGCGCGCATGAGGTATTCCTCGTCAAACTCCAGGACGCTTCCACGCTGCTGCGCGATGCCGGGGAAACGCTCAAAACCCGCTTGGATGCCCATCAAACCAAGGTCGAGGGCACCTTCCAGCACGCGGTGGACAAGCTCACTTCGGAAACGCGCGATGCCTTCATCCAGCCTGCCGCGCAGCTCAACGAATACTTCGCCTCGCTCTCGAAAGGCGTGGAATCGCTCAATAGCACGCTGAAACAACTCGGCGGCGAAACCATCACCATCAAGAAAAAAGGCCTGTTCTCGCGCTGATCGTCCCCCTCACCCACGCTCATGTCTCGCCGACAATCCAGTTCCTCCGGAGTCTCGCTCTTCCCGTTTTTGAGCATCCTGGCCTGTTTGATTGGTGTCCTCACGATGATGATCAAAATCATCACCGACATCAAAGCGCAGGAAAACGTCGGCCGTGATGAGCAGGAAATGGCACGCGCCAAACAATTCCAGCAAATCCAGGTCGAGATCAAAAAACAGGAAAAAGAGCTGGAGAAAATCAAAGCAGTTCTGAAGGAACGGAATGCCGCATTGGTCGAGCTCAGCGAACTGGAAAACAAACGCATCATCCTGCGCAAGAAATTGGCCGATGCCAAGGCTGCGCCAAAGGAGTCGGATGAGGCGATGCAAAAACTGTTAGAGCAACTCATCGATCAGATCGCCGCGTTTAAAAAAGAACGACCTTCACTGGAAAAACAACTCGCCGAGCTCAAGGCGGAGCTGGAACGCCGCAAGATCAAGCCGGATACCAAACCCCAGCCCGTGCGCATCAATCCCGCAGGCTCGGGCATTTCCGCGAATACGGAATTGGTCTTCATCGAGTGCAATGCCAACGGACTCGTCATCCTCGATAAAAGCGGCAGCAAGACCACCATCTCGGCCGCCACCATCGAAACCGATGGCAAGCTGGCGGGCACGTTTAACACTCTCAAATCCGCGAAAGAGCACCTCGTGCTTTTCCTCATCCGCGCCGATGGTAACGGCACGTTCCGCACCGCCGGTGCCCATGCGGAGACCAAGTACAACCTTCGCATTGGCAAACTCCCCGTGCCCACCCAGGGGGAAATCGATCTCTCCCTCTTCCTGAAACGATAGAACCATGGCGCGAAAAAAATCCAACGACTCGGAAGCGGTGAGCATGGACTCCTTGATGGATGCCCTCACCAATGTCGTCGCCGTTCTCATCGTGATCCTCATCCTGCTGCAAATGGATGTCAGCAATACGGTCGAAAAAATGCTCAACGACCTGAAGCCCGCCTCGCCGGAACAAATCGTCGCCGCCCAGCAACAACAGGCACAACTCCAGCAGCAGATCAAAAAACAACAGGATCTGCTCAAGGCTCCGGAACCCACCCCGCAAGAGCTCGGGAAAATCGAAGCGGATCTCTCGTTGATGGATGATTCACTCAAAAAACACAGCGCCGGATTGATGGCTCTCGACCAGTTGAAAAAACAAGTCGAGGCCCAGAAAAAAATCGAGGCAGAGGAACGGAAGAAGACGGATACCATTCTCGCGGAGATCAATCGCATCAAGGCTTTGCTCGATGAAACCCCCATCCCCAAGGTGCCGCAGGCTACTGTCGTCAAGATTCCCAACAGCCGCGATATCCCGGAAACGGCGGACATTTACTACTGCTACATCGTCGGCGATCAGGCACATTTTGTCGATCCCTTCGAAGCAGAAAAAATGATCATGGCGGAGTTCAAGAGCAATGAGCGCTTGCTGTTCCGCGAACTGCGCAAGATCCCAAAAAAGGCCGACGTGCGCATCTACGACCAGGAAAAAATCGTGCAGTTTTATGCCCAGCGCAATCTCAAGGTGCGCAATCAATCGATCAGCGTGCCCTACAACAAACCATGGCCGCGATTGAACTACCGTATCACGTTTGATCCGAAAAAAGGCGATGCCACACTCGCCGATATGGAGCAGGAAAAAGGTCGCTTTCACAATGTCTGCAACCGCGTGCGCTCTTCCCCGCGCAGCGTGCTGATCTTCAAAGTGAACCCGAACGGATTCGCCACCTACATCAAAGCGCGCGAAATTGCCGATAGTTTCAACATCCCCTGCGGCTGGGAAATCGATGGCAATACCTACTTCCAGGCGCCGCTCGACTTCGAAGTGAACCGCCTCGAACAACCGCCGCCACCCAAACCCGGCGCCGCGCCCGCGAAGCCCGCTCCCAAGCGGAAGCTGGACTGAGTCAAGTGCATCGCTTTTCCTCCGGCATCATTACCGAATCTGTTAGAAAAAACTACACAAAATCCGCCTCGCCAACGAAAGACTTCTCTGTTTGAGTGCGTTTGACCATTATGCTTGAACTACAGGAAGTTTGTTTTTCCATCAACAAAGACGGCGAGGAAGTAAACCTCGTCGATCAAGTCTCTCTCAAAATCCCGCGCGGCCACTTCATGGCCATCGTCGGTCCCTCGGGTTGCGGAAAAACGACTTTGCTCAAAACCATCGCCGGCCTGAATGCCGAAAGCGCCGGCACGCTGCTGTGGAACGGTCTCAGCCTCTCGGATGGTCACGATTTCGCGCCATCGGAAATCGGCTACGTGCCGCAGTTCTCGATCGCCTATGACCCCCTCACCGTGGACGAATCCGTGGAAGCCGCCACGCGCCTGCGCATCAGGACGCACGGCGAAGCGGATCTGGATGCCCGCATCGACCGCGCCCTGGAAGAAACCGGCCTCACCGCCATCGCCGATCGCCCGGTCAAGGTGCTCTCCGGTGGACAAAAACGCCGCCTCGGCCTGGCAATGGAGCTTGTGTCCGATCCGAAGATTCTGCTCTGCGATGAAGTCACCTCCGGCCTCGACCCGCGTTCGGAGCGTGAGATCGTGAAGTTGCTCCATGATCTATCGCGAAAAGAGGGTCGCATCGTGCTCTCGGTCACTCACTCGCTCGCCCATTTTGAGCTGTATGATTCCATCCTCGTTCTGCACGAGGGACGCGTCGCCTTCCACGGTCCGCCGGACATGCTCGCGCATTATTTCTCGGTGAAGGATACGGAGGAAATTTACCCACGTCTCGCAAAGCAGCCCTCCACGCGGTGGCAGTCATCGTGGATGAAACATCGGGATGCCTACTACGAAAAAATCGAAAAACGCCGGGAAAAGAACATTCAGGAAGGCGAGCTGCAAGTGCCCGCCCTGAAGAAGTCTGAGGAGGGCGGGGACGATGAGAAGGAGGATGTGAGCACACCGGGTGTACTGAGTCAGTTTCTTACCCTGCTCTCGCGACGTTGGCGCATCTTTTTCCGCGACCGCGGCCAGGTGTTTTTGCAACTCGCCATCATGATTTGTTTCCCGATTCTGGTGTCTCTTTTCAGTGACAAGGCGAATGTGCAAATGCGTTCGCTCTCGGACATGCGCCAGACGGATGTGATGCTGGAAATCACCGAGCAACAAAACGTCAAGCAGGACAATATGAAAGCAGGCTCGGCACTCTCGGGCATCATCATGTTTCAGGTGGTCTTGCTGGGACTGATGGGATCGAACAACTCCGCGCGCGAGATCGCCGGGGAGCGCCCGATCTACGAAAAGGAAAAGTTCGGCGGCCTGCGCCCCAGTGCCTATCTCGCCAGCAAGGTGGCGTTTTTGTCCTGCCTGGTCATCGCGCAGTCCTTGTGGATGGCGGTGTTTGTGAATATTTTTTCCCCCTTCGATGGCACCTTCGCGCAGCACGCGCTGTTTCTGCTGTTATGCAATGCCGCGATGACTGCGGTGTGCCTCGGCATTTCGGCGATGATGAAAACGGCGGAACAAGCATCGCTGCTCTCGATCTATCTTGTGGGTTTCCAGTTGCCGCTCTCCGGTGCCGTGCTGGCGTTACCAGAAAAGATCGAAACGTTCACACGCCCATTCATTTCCGCCTACTGGGCCTGGTCGGGATCGGTCGAGGCTCTGGGCACGGCACGCAATCTGGCCGTGAAGTCTGTCATTTCCACCAGCATCACCCCGCAAAATTTCTGTTTCTACTTGCTTGGGCTGCATATTGCGGTAGGTTTACTCGTCGCACTGATCGGTGCCAAGCGCCATCAGTGGGACTAAAATTCTGTTCTTTTTGCTCCACAACCCTGATTCAATTTGTTAACCCTGTTTCCCTATGGCAAGACGTGCTAGCTCTGGACCCAATTATACCGCGATCATCGGCATCGCGGCTTTCGTCATCGTTGCGTTCATCGGCGCGAAGTTTCTGATGAAAGGCAGTGGACAAAAGATCAAAGGAGCCACCCCGCTCTCGATCTCGGAATTTCTCGAAAACGGCAATTCACTGCGCGGCAATGAATACCTCGTGGAAGGCACAGTGGACCAACGCTGGCCACGCGACAACGGACAATTGGTGTCCTTGCTCGTCAATGAATCAGAAGATCTCATCGGCATTGAAATCCCCTCTACTTTTAACAACCTCAACATCGAACGCTCGCAAAAATACGCCATCAAGGTGAAGTTCCGCGAGGGCGGCGTCCCCGTCGCCACCCAAATCGAACGCCTCTAACTCATCAACCCAATTCCGTTCATGAAAAGATCTCTTTTGCTCTGCGCCTTGTGCCTGCCCTGCGTCGCCCAGGTTTACACCCCACCTCCCGGCGCTGGCACCGCACCGCCCGCGAACCAAGGCGGTGGCGATACGACCATCGTCCGCCCCCAACAACAAAACTCGGCACCGCTCATGGGCAATGAGGTGCCATTTGTCGATCCCTCGGCGGAAACGGTGACCTTCAATGGCAGAAATTTCGCGATTGCAGACAATCGTCTTTTCGCCGCCCGCTTCGAGCGCTACCTGAATGAACCGGAGGACAGCTCGGAGGAGGCGGTGGAATACCGCAAGACCATCGATGAGATTCTCGCTTTGGTTTCTCCCCACAATCCGACGGGTCCCAATCTCTATGCCGCTTTCAAGCTGCTGCCGAAAGCCTCGAATTACCCCGGCGATGCCAAGCTCTGCGACTCGCTTTCGCAAGCGGTCTATGTGGCGATGGTATCCCGCAAGAATGTCGAAGGATCGAAAAAGTTGATGGAGGCCTTGGAGGACGAAAAACAACGCGTCATTCGCGAAGCTGACTGGAAAGCCGCGAACGAAAAGGATCCCACCCTCAACCAAACCGGCGCTACCACTGGCGGTGGTGGTGGCGGTCGCACCCCTGGCCAACAAGGCGGCGGAAACAACAACGGCGGCGGCGGTGGTGGACAGCAAGGCAACGGCGGTCCGGGTCAACGCTCGGGCGCAGCCACGGACCCCGGTCGCGGCGTGCAGTCGCTGCGTTATGCCGATATGCAGCGTCGTATCATCGAGATCGAAGCGATGAAGAAAAAGAACGAACTCAAAGGCGAGGTGCAAATCGTTCAGGCGAAAATCCAGTACCAGGCTCTGATGATGCAGTTCTTCATGCAGCGCCGTTTCCAACACGTGCTGATGGCCTCGCGTTTCTACAACCAGATCTGGACGGATGGCGACAGCAAGCTGCACATCGATAAAAACTCGGACACCAGCAAGCTGTTCAACGAGTCCGTGGGTTTCAGTCCTACCGTCGCCAGCCTTGATACGTTTTCGTCCGAGTTCATTCGCGATTGCGATAAAGGCGTGGAGGCCTTCAATTTCCTCGCGGACAAGGGCGAGCTCGAGTCCGCCGCCAAGCGCCTCTCGGAAGCCTATGCCGTCGGCGAGTTCATGCCGGGCATCCGCACCCTGCCCCGCGATCGCAAGCGCAAGGTGTTGGAATTCGTTCGCGAGTCCTACAAGCTCCTCGCCGCCATCGATGCGAAGGACTACACCACAGCAGAAAAAATCTCGGCCAACATGAAAGGCATGGCCAGCGATTACAATAGCAACAAGGCCGATGCCGCGATCGCGACCTACACCCGCGTCTCGAACATGCACATCATGACCGCGAAAACGCATGCCGCGTCCAATGAGATCGACAAAGCTCGCGAGGAAATCAAGAAGGCCATGGAGGTCTGGCCGCAGAATCCGAAACTCGCGGAATTTGATCAATTGATCGAAGCGGGCAGCACCATGGTGACGGCGAAAAACGATTTCGATCGCCTGCTCTCGGAAAACAACTACCGCCAGATTTTCACGGATCAGTATCGCATCGCCCCCGCGATCCAAAACGATCCGCAGCGCATGGAAGCGTTCAAACAAATCATCGGCAACCTCACCAGCATCGAGGCCTCCATTGGCAAAGCGAATGAGTTTTCCAAAATGGGCCAGGACTACGCCGCTTGGGAGCAGCTGGCATTGGTGCGGGAAAAATTCCCGGATGATCCGAAACTTGGCCGTGAGCTGGAACTGCTCGCCCCCAAGGTGGCTGATTTCACCAAAGCCCTCGACCGCGCCCGTCAATTCGAAAAACGCACGCCCAAGCAAACTGGTTCGGCCATGGCATGGTACTTGAAAGCCCAGCGCATCTACCCGCAAAGCGACTTGGCCGAACAAGGTGTGCAGCGTCTTCTCGATGAGATTTTGCCCGAGGAAGGCTACCCCAAAGCTCCCGTGACACAAGAAAACCCGGATGATCTTTGAGTTCCCCCGCACTCTTGTCGCTCTATCGACAGCCTCTGTCTTTTGGGCAGCGGCTCAGGAACCGGCAATCCCTCCCGTCATCGTCGAGCCCTCCTGCTGCGCCGGCTCCAGCCGCACCGCAGCACTGGCGCTCGATCCCTTCGTGGAGGAATCGGCATGGAAGTTCGCCGATGCCGCAGCGTGGCAGTGGCAAGCATCTCCCGCCGGGAAAGAGCTGATTCTGCGAAAACAAAACGCCTACAAACCGCCCTTCCGCAGCCCCATCAATCTGGCCTGGCTCCAGACGCGCGAGTGGAGTAGTTTTTCACTCACTTTTGAGTGCCAGCTCTCGCGTTTCGATGAAGGAAACAACGACCTCTGCCTCGCCTTCGCCGGAACCGCACCGGACCAATTCTACTACGCCCACCTCGGCGAAAAAGCCGACGACCCACATCACCAGATCCACCTCGTCGATCACGCCGACCGCAAGCCCATCACCACCTACCGCACCAGCGGCACACCGTGGAAAAAGGACACCTGGCACAAAGTCAAAGTCATTCGCAATGCCGACACCGGTGACATCGCCGTCTGGTTCGATGACACCCCCGCCCCCATCCTCGCCGCCCGCGACAAAACCCTCACCTGGGGCAAAATCGCCCTAGGCTCCTTCGACGACGAAGGCCGCTTCCGCAACCTCCGCATCCGCGGTACGAGTCGCGCTGTGAAGTAGCGGTGATGGAAAATTCTCTACTAAATGGCTCAACTCACTGAGACATCATTTTTCCCTTGCCCTGCACTCCAACGGCACTATTCTCAGAAATCATGAAATTGCCTACCTTGCTTCTCACCGCCCTGCTTGGCATCGCCCCACTGTTTGCTCAGGAAAAAGATCCGATTGATCGTGCGATGGAGGCGGCGATGGCGAAAAACTCCTCCACCGCAGGCATGGTGAACGCGATCGATGAGGCGATGAAACAGTGGGATCAAAAGCTCAACACATCCTACAAGGCGCTGAGTAAGGAACTGCCTGCCGCCGAATGGAAGGAGCTGGTCACCGCCCAGCGCGCGTGGATCGCCTTTCGCGATGCGCAGATCAAGGCGATGGACGCCACCTTCGATCGCATGGAAGGCACGATGTGGATTCCCATCCGCGCGGAAATGGCGATGAACCTGACACGGCAGCGGGCGCAGTTTCTCGAAAACATGCTCCACAACGTGACGTTGAAGTAGCGTGGCCAGCGCCGAGGTGCATCCGTTGAAAAAAAGCATTTCCCCCACTCGCATCCTACGCTAGGCTCCTCCGCAGTGACTTTACAGGACTTAGGATGGAATGACTTTTTCGCCGCTGCGTTTGCCGCATTGCCGGAAAATGATTGGGTTCCGGCACGCTTGATTCGCGAGAGCCCGATCAACTACGGCGCGTTCCTGGAGGACGGCGAGGAGATCGATGTGGTCCTTTCCGGCAAGGTCTGGCATGACGCCCTCAACGATGCGGATTTGCCGGCGGTGGGCGATTGGGTCGCGGTGAAGCTTGGTGGCGAAAATGAGGAACACGTCATCCGCGCCCGCCTGCCCCGCCAGTCCTGCTTCTCCCGCAAGATGCCGGGAAAAAGCACGGAGGAACAAGTCATCGGCGCGAATATCGACATCGTCGCAGTGGTGACGGATGCGGGGGAGGATTTCAATCCACGGCGCATGGAACGGTATTTCACCCTGATCCAGCGCTCCGGTGCGAAGGCGGTGGTATTGCTGAACAAAGCCGACCTTTATCCCAAAGCACAAAACCAGGAAGCGGCGGAGATTTTGCAAAAACTCTGCCCGGACGCCGCCATCCACATCACCAGCGCCCTGCACGACACTGGGCTGAAGGCGCTTCTGAAGCATTTGAAAAAAGGCACCACCATGTGCATCGTCGGCTCCAGTGGCGTCGGCAAGTCCACCCTGGTCAATCAACTCTACGGCGAGGAATGGCAATGGACCGATGACGTCAATGAAGTCACCGGCAAGGGCCGCCACACCACCACGGCCCGCGAGCTGGTGCCGCTGCCGAAACGCGGACTCATCATCGATAACCCCGGCATGCGGGAGATCCAGATGTGGACGGATGAGCAGACCCTGCGCGAGAGCTTCGCCGATGTGGAGCAACTCGCCCTGCAATGCCGTTTCCAGGACTGCAAGCACCAGAACGACAAGGGCTGCGCCATTCGCGCGGCGGTGGAGGAAGGATCGTTAGACCCCAGCCGCCTCGATAGCTACCTGCGGCTCGATGACGAAATCGAAAAACTGCGCCGTCGCCAGAAAAAACGCCAAATCAATACCGAACGCCGCGCCAAGCGCGACCACCGCGTCAAAGCGCGCAATCTGAACGACCGCATCCAGCTCGAAGCCGACGAAATCGGACTACTCCGTCATGGCGACGATGGCGATCTCGATTGATCCGTGCCGCGACGCGAACCGATGCACCGCAAAATTCCTTCACTCTGGGCGTTGACATCATTCCCATTTCCCCGCATAACACGCCTCTGATGTCTTCCATACTCCCGCCACGTCCCCGGCACCTGGGTGCCAAAGTGCGCATCTGTATTGTAGCCTCGAAATACAACGAGGAATTCACGGATGCCCTGGTCGAGAACACCATCGACGAACTGAGCGAATTGATGCCGCAGTCGCGCGTGGATCTGGTGCGTGTGCCAGGTGCGTTCGAGATTCCCGTGACCATCGCCAATGTTCTCCATCGCGAGGGTCCCGTTTGCGTGATCGCTCTGGGCCTCATCATCCGCGGCGCGACCGCCCATGCCGATCTGGTCGCGGAATCCGTCACCACTTCCCTGCAACAACTAGCTGTCAGTCACCGCGTGCCCATCATTCACGAAGTCTTGCTGGTCGATGATGAAAAACAGGCCTACGCCCGTTGCATCGGCGCCAATATCAACCGCGGTCGCGAGGCAGCGCGTGCCGCTACTTCGATGATCGACATTTTCCAGGAACTCGATCGCTCGATTCCCCGCACCTCCACTCGTCCCAATGCCTAGTCGTCGTCAAATCCGCGAGGCAGCCGTTCAATTCCTCTACTGTGCCGATCTCGAAGGAGGTGCGCCGGCGGAAGAATATCGTAACACCTTCTGGGAGTTGCTCACCGAGCCAGACCGCCGCCGCCTCCTCCAGAGCACCTTCCGCGCTCTGGAACACATCACGCAGGGACGGACGGATCGTTTGCTGGAACTCTCCGAGCGGACTCCCCTCGCCCTCGCCCGTCTTAATGCGGCCGCAGACACGCAGGCGCTGAAAAAACTCCTGCAGGACATCTTGCAGTACGAGTCACTGTGGTCCATCCAATGGGAAAAAATCCGCAAGATGCCTCTCAGCGACGTGGATAACGACAACGTCGTCGGCCAACTCGAAGCCGCCCTGAAACATCTCTACGCCATCGATCGCGACCTCATCACGGCGCGGCGGCATTTCCAACAAGCCTTGGAAGACTTTCCCGCTCTGCGCCCGCTGCTCGAGCCCGTCACCGCGTCGATGCGACGCTTGCAGCGCGTCTCGGACCGCGTGCAAATGCTGGAAAACCCCGAACAATTTCCCGAACAAACCGATCTCAAGCATCTCTGCGCCTCGCACACGGATCTGCTGCAACTCCGCAGCGAAGCCGACCAGATGGTGGACGCCGTGCTCCAGCACAAAGCGCGGATCGATCAAACACTCGCCGAAGTCATTCAAAACTTCGCTCCCGAGCGCATCGATCCCGTCGATCGCGCCGTGCTTCGCCTCAGCACCTGTGAACTGCTCACACGCCCCGAGCTCAGCGCCAAGATCGTCATCAACGAAGCCGTGGACCTCGCGAAAAAATTCGGTTCGAACGACTCCGGACGTTTTGTCAACGGAGTGCTCGATCAGCTCGCCAAGGAAAGAGCCTGACCCAAGGGCAACTTCCCTGTCCAGGGTGATTTTTCTAACAAAAAATCACCCTTCGCTATGACCGTTGGCCCCGTTGGGGCCGAAGGCAAAGCGACGCCGTTGGCATCGTTGGGGCCGCAGACACGTGCATGCCGTTGTTAACGCCGCAGGCTGGACTCGAACATGCTCACCAGCTCTTTCATCGAGTTGTCCGTGCGCATTTGTTCGGTCACTTTTTTGCAAGCGTGAATCACCGTGCCGTGATCGCGGCCGCCAAATGCTTCGCCGATGTCCATCAAGGAGGACTTGGTGAGCTGGCGACTCAGGTACATTGCCACCTGACGTGGATATGCCACACTGGTGGGGCGACGTCGACTCGTCATGTCCGCAAGGCGCAGATCGAAATGCTCCGCCACGGCTTTTTGGATCGCATCGATCGTGACCTGCTTCGTCGCTTCCTCACGCAAGATATCGCGCAGGAGATACTCGACTTTTTCCAAGGGCACATGCTCCCCGGCCAAAGAGGCGTAGGTGGCCACGCGCATCAATGCTCCTTCGAGGCGGCGCACGTTGCTGCGGATGTGCTCGGCGAGGTAGCGCACGATGGAGTCATCCAGATTCACTTTCCATTCCTCCATCTTGCGCTGCAAGATTGCCGTGCGGGTCTCCTCCAGAGGCACTTGCAGTTCCACCGTCAAGCCGCACTCGAAGCGCGAGATCAGGCGCGGTTCAAATGACTTGATCTCACAGGCTGGTCGATCGCAGGTGAGCACCACCTGGCGCTGCCCATCGATGAGAGTGTTGAACGTATGGAAGAACTCCTCTTGCGAGCGCTCCTTGCCGGCGATGAATTGCACATCATCGATCAGCATCAATTCCGCGGTGCGGTAGCGCTTGCGGAATTTCTCCAAGTCCCCTTTGCGCACGGCATCGATGAACTCGTTGGTGAACTTTTCGCACGTAAGGTACACCACGCGGGAGTTCGGTCGCGTGCGCAGCCATTCCTGGCCGATCGCTTGCATCAGGTGCGTTTTGCCCAGGCCCGGACCGCCGTGGATGAACAAGGGATTGTAGCCCACCGCCTTGTGCTTGGCCACCGCGTGACAAGCCGCATGAGCGAACTGGCTGTTGCTGCCGACGACAAAGCGGCCGAAATTGAACTGCGGATTCAGTCCCGCCGCCTTGAGACGTTTTTCTAACGGATCCTCCGCCAGTGAGAGGTTTTCCTCGCGGTCATCCAGGCGCAACTCCGCGGCCACCGTCGCAGGTGTCGGCAGTGCTGCTTCCTCGCTCACCAACAGCTTGATCTCGCGCAAGCCATAGACCTGCGTGCAGGCATCCAGCAGTTCCGGCCAATAATTCGTCTCAATCCACACCAAGTGAATTTCGTTAGGAAGGCCGATGGTAATTTGTTGCTCATCCACCGCCAGCAACCGGCTCATGCGGAACCAGCGGTGATACGCATCAGGGCTGACGCGTTTGGTGAGAATTTCTTGTACTTGTTGCCATTGATCAATAGTTGCTTCTAGGGGGGATGTGTGTTTTTCCTGATGCGCCTCGCTTGATTCCATAGTCCTGATTTTTTTTGAAATTTTCTAGCCGTCCCCATCGAGCGAATCGAATCGCGTGCGACGTGAGGCGGGGGTGATTGTAAGGAAAATCGGCATCGAAAAAATCAAAAAAAATCTCTATCCAAAGATTCCTCACGCAATCCCCTTACCTGTAGGCGTTCCACGGGCAAAAAATTTCAAAAAGATTTCAGGGAAGCTTTTAAGACATCTTAAAATTTCAGCTTGTCCCATTTCACAAGATCACGCGCAAACCTTGCAAACACAAGAGAAAATGAACCATCGCTGGACCTAACAGAAAAATCCTGCGTTGAAATGATCTCACTCTTCCTCACTGGACTCGCCGGTCTTATAACCGACGATGAACAGAATGATTACGCCGAAAAGCAAGCCTCCCAGAAAAATCATCCAGAAGCCGTTCATGGCGAAATTCGGCAGATTCACATTCATGCCCATCAATCCGCCGAGCGCCACCAGTGGCAAAAAGAATCCAGCGAGCAGATTCAGGCGGAATCCCAAACGAGCGAGACGATCGCTGGATTTCGCCTGCTCCTCCGCACGCTCGGCGCGGATGAATTCCAGAGTCACGCGGGCATCGGCATACAGGAGATCGGCGGCGCGCTCGTTTTCATGCGCGCGATCCCTCGCCGTGCGCACGTCGCGATCCTTCGGAAATTTCGCCGCGGCGTCCAACAAAGCATGATACAAATTCCGCGAAGAACGCGCCAAAGGCCCGGCCTGCCGAATCAGATCGAAAATTTCCTTCGCCGTATCCGCATCGTCGATGATGGCCTCCAATTGATCGATCACCTTGGCATAATCGTCCAGCAAATGAACCAAACCCTGCAGACCCGGGCCCTCCGCGCTGTGCCAGCGCTGGCCATCATACCAAAAAAACGAGGCTTTGCGCTCAGGCACGCCGGACTTCGGCACATCGTGCAAAACCAGCAGCAACTGGCCGCTATCGCCGACAATGCAACGCTGGCAACCGCTGCGATTGCTCAATTGATCCAGCAAGTCAGCGGGAAGAATAAACTCAGCAGGAAGATAGGGCATCTCGTGAACCATGGGTCTAGGGTGACAAAACCAAGCGGCAAAAACGAGCGGAAAATTTCACTGCCACACGCGCAGAACACGACGCGGACTTATCATGCAAGGATTTTTCGGATGACCTTCATGGGTTTGACCCCCGTGAGCCGCTGGTCGAGTCCTTGATAGCGGAATGCGAACCGATTGTGATCGACACCCAGACAATGGAGGATCGTGGCATTGATTTCATTGATATGCACCGGATCCGCGACGGGATTGTAGGAGAAGTCATCCGTCTCACCCAGGGTCACACCTCCCTTGATGCCCCCGCCGGCCATCCACATGCAGAAATTTCGTGGATGATGATCACGCCCATAGGTCTCTTTCGTTAGATTACCTTGCGAATAAACGGTACGACCGAATTCCCCGCCCCAGATCACCAGCGTATCATCGAGCATGCCACGCTGTTTCAGATCCATGACCAAAGCCGCACAGGCCCGATCGGTATCGCGGCATTGGTTGCTCAACTCACCGGGCAAATTTCCATGAGAATCCCATCCGCGATGCATGATTTGCACGAAGCGCACTCCGCGTTCCACCAGGCGTCGGGCCAGCAGCGCACTGGCGGCAAAAGAACCCTCGCGTTTCACATCATCGCCATACAGAGCGAGGGACGCGGGAGACTCCTTGCTCAGATCCGCTAATTCCGGCACGCTCGATTGCATGCGATACGCCATTTCATACTGCGAAATGCGCGTTTGCACATCCGGATCGCCGAACCTCTCGAAACCGCGCGCGTTCAACTGGCCCAGTGCATCTAACATAGCCCGCCGGTCCATGGCGTCCACACCCGGTGGGTTTTTCAAATAGAGCACCGGATCACTGCTGGAGCGCAGCACGACGCCACTGTGTTTCCCCGGCAGGAATCCCGGCCCCCACATGCGGCTGAAAAGAGCTTGCGCATTTGAACCATTGGGGAACGTAGGCATCAACGCGACGAAGGCCGGAAGATCACTCGTTTCCGCACCGAGACCGTAGGAGATCCATGAACCCATGCTCGGTTTCCCTGGCACCTCGGCACCCGTCATGGCAAAGGTACAAGCCGGATCATGATTGATCGCGTTTGTGTGCACGGTTTTGATTAGGGCGATGTCATCGACGATTTTCGCCGTATGCGGAAGAAGTTCGCTGACCCACCGCCCGCATTGACCGTGTTGCGCGAAGGCGAACTTTGATGGAGCCACGGGAAACCGCCCTTGAGCGCTCGTCATTGTGGTAATGCGATCCCCCAGAAAGTCCTTGGGCAAGTCCTTGTTGAACTGTTGCACCAGATTCGGCTTGTAGTCCCATAGGTCGAGCTGGGACGGCCCCCCATTCATGTGCAGATAAATGACAGCCTTGGCCTTGCCGGGAAAGTGCGGCATCTGCGGAAGAGCGGGATGCACAGACGATGCCGCGGCATGAGCCAGATCCGGTCCCAGCATGGATGCCATCGCCAGGCCGCCCAGCCGCAGACCATTTTGACCGAAAAATTGACGGCGGGTCTGCAGTAGTTGATGTTCAAAAAATGGATTCATGATGGTATTTAATTTCGGACAACGGATTCGTCCAGATTCAGCAGCAGATTGGCAACAAGAGTCCAGGCCGCGAGCTCCTGCGGAGGCAGTCCCGGATCGGGGATGCTTTCGCCATAAGTGATCGCCTTGTTGGCATCACCGGGCATCGCCGTGTATTTCCGCATCTGTCGTTGATAAAGCCCCATGACAACTGCCGCCTCTTCGTCTGATGGATGACGTGACAATACCGAACGATAGGCGAAGGCGATGCGCGCCGCCGGCTCCGGAGCGAAACGCATCATGCGCTGGGCCAATCCCCGCGCCGCTTCGTAGTGTTGCACATCGTTCATCAATTGCAGCGCCTGCAATGGCGTATTGCTCCGCTCACGCTGTATGCACGACTGTTCCCGATTGGGCGCGTCAAAATTGGCCATAAGCGGATGAGGCGCGGTGCGTTTGAAAAAAGTGTAGAGTGTGCGCCGGTAGAGATCCGGCCCTTTCGACTGCGAGTAAAACCGCGTGTTGGATCCACCGAAGCCAACGGGTTCCCAGATGTTCGGTGGCTGATAGGGGTTCACGCCCCTGCCTCCCATTTCCAAGCTCAGCAATCCTCCGACAAACAAGGCTTGGTCACGCAATTGCTCAGCCGCGAGACGAAAACGAGGGCCGCGTGCGAGATGGCGGTTACCCGGATCGGCCTTCCACATCTCGGGGGGCGCCTCGCTCTTCTGGCGAAACGTGGAACTCATGAGCATCATGCGCATGAGTTTTTTCACGTCCCACTGATTCTCTTGGAACCATAGCGCCAGCCAATCCAACAACTCCGGGTGAGTCGGCAGCGCCCCCTGTGTACCGAAGTCATGACTGCTGGCCACTAGACCCGTACCAAACAATTGCTGCCAAAAACGATTGACCGCCACCCTTGCTGTGAGCGGATTTTCGGGAGCAACCAACCACTTTGCCAGATCCATCCGTGTGGCTCGTTCACCCGTTTTCCGCAGCGGTGGCAGTATGGCAAAAGTATCGGGCTCCACCTTCTCACCCGGTTTGTTGTATTCCCCTCGAATCATCACATAACTCTCCCGCGGCTTTGCCAAATCACGGAATACAAATGTCGAGGGAACCTTCGCTTCGTAGCTCTCACGCTCCTTGACCAAGGCCGCCAGTTCGGCGCGTTTTGCCGAAAATTGATCTTTGGTGGATAGGCAAACCTCCCTCAGATAATAATCCCTGAGACGCTTGAGCTCTTCCGCCGTGCGCGGTTGGTCCGCCCCCTGCTTGATCCACGCGTTCAGGTCTTTCGGAATGCCGGGAGTGTCTTTGCCCGTTTGTGCCAGGCGCCAGGCGGCGAATGAATGACGTGGATCCGCGGCCGGATCTACCCGGCCTTTGACCCCCATCTTGTCAAAATAGACCGTGCCACCATGCACGGTGAAGGCAAATCCCTGCACCTCCATCCCCGGAACGAGTCCCATGCGCTCGCCCGGCACTTCCAGTTTCACCCACTGCCCCACCGCGGGCAACGGACCAGCCACGTGACGCTCGGTGGTATTCTTATTACCAAAATCGATCAAATCCGCCCCCCACAGCGCACGATGTTTCCATGAATTCGAGTGAAACTGAATCATGATCTCCTCCACCGGATCTGCCGGATCGACATACACATGCAGGAAAAAAACGGGATCTGGAGGGACTTCCAGCGGCTTTGCCCCCGCTTGGTAGTAATCCTGGGCCATTCCTGTCCCGCCCCGTTTCAATGATTTTGCACCACTCAGCAAAGGCGCGTTCACAAATGTTGTGGCATGCCCCGCTGCGGCAAACTGCGCACCTTGCGGGAATTCATCGTCAAACCAAATTTCTTCCACGATTGTCTGCTGCGCTCGGGGCTGGACATCCGCTGGATCACGATAGACCAGATTGGCAGCCAGCTCTTCCATCGATCGAACAATCGCAGCCTCGCGCTGAGAAAACGCAGCCATAGCCTCGTCATAGCCAGCGGGCTTCACAGGAATCACCGGCTGGGTCAACAACGCGTTGCCATCCATCGCCGGATCCGCGTTCGAGTGGAAGAATGCATAAAATGAATAGAAATCCTTGGCTGTGATGGGATCATACTTGTGATCATGACAGACCGCACATCCTGCGGTGAGCCCCAGCCACACCTGCGCCGTGGTGCTGGCACGGTCCACTGCATAGCGAAACACAAACTCCTCCGCGATGCTGCCGCCTTCACTGGTCGTCACATTGCAACGGTTGAATCCCGTCGCCACGAGTTGTTCTTGCCCAGGGGTTGGTAGTAAATCACCGGCAATTTGTTCTAGCGTGAACTGATCGTAGCCCAGATTTTGATTGAACGCTTTCACCACCCAGTCGCGATAGGCCCACATCTGGCGTTCATTATCCAAATGCAATCCATGCGTATCCGCATAACGCGCGACATCAAGCCAATGCCGCGCCATTTCCTCACCATACTGGGGGCTTGCCAGATAACGATCCACCATGCGTTCATACGCATCCGCGCGCTCATCGGCGATAAATTCATCCACCTCCTGAATGGTGGGCGGTAATCCCCGCAATGCGAAACTGACACGGCGGATCAAAGTGGGGCGATCCGCCATAGGAGAGAGATGCATTCCCAGTTTTTCCAATGGTGCTGCGACAAAGCGGTCGATCTCGTTCCCCGTCCCCACCGGAACGCTCGGTTTCACAGGCCTCTCGAAAGACCAATGTTGCTGATAGTTCGCCCCCTCTTCGATCCAACGGCGGATCATCGCTTTTTCGCTGTCGCTGAGTTTTTTGTGCGATTTGGGCGGAGGCATGATTTCATCCTTATCGTCGGACATGATGTGCCGCCAAATCAAACTGTCATCCGGCTTGCCAGGCACGATCGCCGCATTACCATATTGGTCGGGCTTTATCGCGGCATCACGCACATCGAGCCGCAAGTCGGCCTCGCGATTTTCCGCATCAAATCCATGACACGAGAAGCACTTGTCCGACAGGATCGGGCGCATATCGCGATTGAATTGCACAGGCTCACCCGTGGCGCACATAAGAGAAGCAGAGTATGACGCACAGAGCAACAGACGCATGGAACCACTACAGCCGGTCCAGCTAATTTCTGTCATAAGAATAAACACATAAAGAATTTGCCAGGGATTTGCTCCCATGGAGGCAAATCCACGAGCACCATGCATGCAGATAAGTTTCCAATATCTGATCTTGCCAGACGGAAAAAAACTCTCATGCTTCATCCATGTTTCGAAATGCTACACGCCTATGGTTCATGGTATTGCTGCTGACGCTTCCCGCCTGGGCCGGAGACAAAAAAGGCAACAACATGTCTGTGTCTTTCCACTTGGAAACGGAGGCAGCCGTCAATCCGAAGATGGTATTCGAGCACGAGATCGCCGGGAAAAAGCGCTACTTCCAGAAGTCGCCGGAATTCAGCACCAAAGACATCATCGCCTTTAGCCCGTTTCTCGCCGATAACCAAATCGACTTCGGCGTGGTGTTCCAGCTCCGCGCCTCTGCCGCCAGCCGTTTGGAAAACATCACCGCCGCCAATCAGGGTCGCATGCTGCTCGCCACCTGCAATGGCCGGGTGGTCGATGTTGTGGTCATCGACAAACCCGTCAAGGATGGCTACCTCGTGATCTGGAACGGTATCCAGGATGCGGAAATCAAGGAGTGCGATAAAATGGCTCCCCGCATCGGCAAGGAAAAAGACAAAAAGAAATAACCTCACTGTTTCCTCATGCGTTTCCTGCTCGCCTTGCTCTTGAGCGCCTCATCGTCGTGGGCTTCCATCGATCTCCAATTGCCCACGGAAAACCATCATCTGTTTTCGGGCAATCCCGATAAATTTTTCATGTACGTGGATCGTTATTTCGAGGGCGACCACACCCAACCCTGGGAAGGCGGCTCCTACGGTTATGTGCGCACCAGCCAGCGCGTGGGTGAGCAAATCATCCAGACGAAGTTTCATGAAGGAATCGACATCGCGCCGATGAAACGGGACAAAGCCGGCAATCCGCTCGATCTGGTCTCGGCAATCGCAGAGGGAAAAGTTGTCTACGCCAGCGCCATTTCGGGACGCAGCAATTACGGCAAGTATGTGGTGATCGAGCACAACTGGGAAAACACGCCCGTGCTCAGCCTCTACGCACATTTGGCCGATATCACCTGCAAGGTCGGCGATCCCATCGCCAAGGGCGGCCTGATCGGTCGCATGGGCTACACCGGCGAGGGCATCACTCGCGTGCGTGCACACGTGCACTTGGAGATCGCCCTGATGCTCAGCGCCCGCTACCCGGACTGGGCGCCGAAAACGATCAACTACCACGGACTCTACAACGGCATCAATCTGGTGGGGCTCGATGTTACGGGTTTTTTCCTCGCTCATAAAGCGAATCCCTCCCTCACCATTTCCCAATTCCTCGCGACCTATCCCACCTACTACAAAGTCACACTGCCGAACAAGGGCCCCGTGGAACTCGCCACACGCTACCCATGGTTACTCAAAACTCCCGCGAACCAAGCATCGGCCTCATGGGAAATTTCCTTTTCGGACACGGGCATGCCGCTATCGATCAGCGCGAGCGAGCGCATCGTGCCCAGTGCCACAATCACCATGGTCAAGCCCTCGCCCATTCCCCATCGCTACAAAACCCGCGATCTCCTCAGCGGAGAGGGCCCGCGCGCCAGTCTCGCCCGCGATGGACAAAACCTTCTTGATCTCCTCGTAGGCTATTTTCCGGCAGCACCGGCAGCTCCCACCGAAACGCCGAAACGTTGATTTTCACGACTCACACCACCACTATGACACCTACCCAAAATCTCGCTCGTCTCGGCCTCACTCTGCCCCACGTCCCCGTTCCTATCGCTGCCTATGTCAACTGTGTGCGCACAGGCAATTTATTGTTCCTCTCCGGTGGTCTGCCCATCGATGGCGATAAAAAAATCATCGGCCAGGTACCGCGCGATGTTTCAATCGAGGAGGCACAGGAAGCCGCTCGCATGTGCGTGCTGAATCGTCTCGCCGTGGTGCAGGCGGAAATCGGCAGCATCGATCGCATCTCCCGCATCGTCACACTCAACGGCTTCGTCAGCTCGGCAGCGGATTTTTACGATCATCCGAAAGTCGTCAACGGCGCTTCGGAATTACTGTTAGAAATTTTCGGCGATGCGGGCAAGCACTCGCGCACCGCACTGGGCGTGGCATCGCTGCCGCTGAATGTCGCTGTGGAGATCAACTTGGTGGTAGAGATCGCCTAAGGTCATGGCCTGGTGCATCGCCCGCTTCTTGCTGATCGGGGGCTTTCTGGTCTTTCTGGCTGCATTGTTCTGGGGAAGTGCGTCCGTCAATCTGCCTGACGTGGATGCCACGGCGGAGATGATCGAGCGCTATCAGAAGAATGAACGGCTCGCCCTGCGCATCATGCAAATCGGCATCGGATTGTGTTGCGCTGGTGGTCTCACTCGCATCGTCGCTCAGATTTTAGACCGCCGCAAATGATGGTGATCGATGCTCATAGTCACTTGCAGGATCCCCGCTTTGGTGGTGATCTGCCGCAGGTCATCGCAGAGATGAAAACGGCTGGCGTGCGGCATGCGATCGTCAATGGCACTAGCGAAGCTGACTGGACGCAGGTGCTGGCACTGCATTACGCGGATCCGGATTTCATCTCCCCTGCCCTCGGACTTCATCCCTGGCGCATCCAATCACGCAGTGTCCACTGGTTGGATCAATTGCGCGGATTGTTAGAAAAAACACCTGCGAGTTCCATCGGTGAATGTGGCCTGGACCTCTGGGTGCAAGAAGCCGACCTCGCCGATCAACTTTCCGTTTTGAAGGATCATTTTGCACTGAGCCGCGAGTTGGAAAAACCTCTCACTCTGCATTGCCTGAAGGCATGGCAACCCCTGTTGCAAGCCCTCCAGCATTCGCCCCCCCTGCCGCCGTTTCTGCTGCACAGTTTCGGTGGTCCCGCAGCCATGATTCCGGCACTGGTGAAACTGGGGGCGCATTTTTCGCTATCCGGCTATTTTCTCCACCCGCGCAAAGCCCGCGCCCTCTCTGCATTCCTGCACATGCCTCTGGATCGCATCCATGTCGAGTCGGATGCCCCCGATATGGCACCCCCGCTCGAAGATCAGGGTGCCTATCATCGAGAGGGCTACCATCACCCCGCCGACATCGCGAGCTGCATCACGGCGTTGGCTCAGATGCGCCAGATGCCGATAGAAGAATGTGTCCACGCCGTAAGCCATAACACGGCTCGACTGTTCGGGCTGACATGTTTGTAATCCGTTAGAATAGACCTAGTCCCTGACCGTTCGAGTCGACTTGGGAGGGCTCTCTATTTTTTCCTTTACGAAAGGAACGATTTGGTTACTTTTATAGAGCTAACCCAATTATGAAAAAACACTATTATCTCGTACCATCCGCCGCCCTGCTGGGAACATTGGCTGTGTTTCAATGGAGCAAACACCAGTCATCCTCCTCCACCAGCACCAGTGCCGCGCCACAACGCCAAGCCTCTTCGCAGATGAGCAACTTGGATCGCCTCGTCGAACAATCTCTCGCCGCCAAAGGACAGCTCTGGGAGACGATGGAGACCAACGGCCGCGAGCGCATGAGCAAGTCGATGGCCGTGGACGCCACGTGTTTCACCGCGGCGACCACTTGTGAAGTCGGCACGGATTTAACCATCGAGCTGTCGAAACAAATGCCGGCTCTGCAAGCTAAAGTCTCCGGACGCAACACCGAGACGGACGGCACAGTCATCACTCATCTTCACGTTGCGGGGGCACCAGAAGGTCAATTGACGATTCAAGAAAATGCCGCCATGGGCTTTTTTGTGGCGCAGCTCTACTACCAAAACCTACCCGTCGCCTATGAGTTCAAAAAAGCCGACGATGCCCTGGTGGCGACGCGTCATGAACTGAGTGAGATGATCTGCTCGCTCATTGATCATCAATCCGCTTCCGTCACCCAGATGGGACTGCCTCCCGTGGATCGCGTTCGCGGAAAAAAAGCCGACGAGGCAGATACAGCTGCGATCGAAAAAGCAAAAAAACTAGTCCAAGAAGCCAAGCCTGGAACAGGCGGCGGCGGCACAGGAACGGGTCCCTCGCTCAGCATTGCCGATGCCAGCGTTACGGAAGGCAACAGCGGCAGCAAGAGTCTTACCTTCACGGTCAGATTGTCGAAAGCGGACCGCAACAGAGTCATCAGCGTCAACTTTAGCACGGCCGATGGTTCCGCTCTCGGCGGCAGCGACTACACTCCCGCTTCCGGCACCGTGAGCATCGCCGCCGGTAGAACTACCGCGACTCTCTCGGTGCCGATCGCGGGAGACACCGCGATTGAGCCCGATGAAACGTTTGTGGTCAATCTCGCCAGTCCGGTCAACGCCACCATCGGAGATGCTCAAGCCGTGGGAACGATTGTCAATGATGACGCGCCACCCAGCAGTGTGCCTGTATTCAACAGTCTGCCCGGAGCTGTGGCGGTTGCCTACCTCGATATGGATGGACAAGTCGTATCCGGCACGCAATGGGCCAGTGGCGGCACCATCAACGCCCGCGGCATTGTCGGCACTCTCACCAACACGCAGTTGCTGGAAATCTGCCGCCGCACCGCGGAAGACTTCGCCCCCTTCCAAATCAACGTCACCACGGAAGAGAGCGTGTATCTCGCCGCTCCCACCAATCGCCGCATCCGCTGCATCATCACTCCTGACAACGAGTGGTATGGATCCGCTGGTGGAGTCGCGTATTTGAACTCCTTCACTTGGACGGGCGATACTCCCTGCTGGGTGTTCTCGGACATGCTGTCGAATTCTCCCCGCTATATCGCGGAGGCGAGCTCGCACGAGATCGGACACACGCTCTCACTCGCTCACGATGGCCGCACATCACCCTCGGAAGCATACTACCAAGGTCATGGCACGGGCGAGATTGGCTGGGCTCCGATCATGGGCGTGGGCTACTACAAACTGCTGGTGCAGTGGTCGCGCGGGGAATATCTCAGCGCGAACAACACGGAGAACGATTTGAATAAAATCACGACCTTGAATGGCTTCGGCTACCGCGTGGATGCCGTGCCTAACACGACCGCGGGTGCTGTGGCCCTCACGGGAACAACCGGCGCACGCTCTGCCAGCGGCATTCTGGAAACCACGGGCGATCAGGATGTGTTCAGCTTCAGCACGGCGGGCGGTGCTTGCACGTTCAGCGCACTGGGCGATGCTCTCAGCCAAAACGTCGATGCTTTGCTGGAGATTCTCGATGGCTCGGGAGCAGTAGTTGCCTCTGATAATCCTGATACTCTCACCGATGCCTCCGTGAGTGCCACTCTTGCCGCAGGCACGTATTACCTGCGCGTCTCCGGTGTGGGTCGTGGTGATGTCTTGGCGGATGGCTATTCGAATTACGCGAGCATCGGACAATACACGATCTCCGGCAACGCTCCTTAAGTTGTCTTTTCTCTCTGCGGGCTTGCCTTCAACGGCAAGCCCGTTTTTTTATCGGATCAACAAGAGACGCAGCGAGTTCAGCACCACGATCACGGTCGATCCCTCATGGCCGAGAACTCCGAGAGGCAGAGGAATGCTGAAGCCGATGGAGCCCAGCGCCAGTAGCACCAGGACTCCCAGAGAAATCACGATGTTCTGCCGGATGATAGCCCGGCATCTTTTGCTCAACCGATAGGCGATCAGCACTTTTTCCAACTGATCGTTCAACAAAATTACATCAGCCTGTTCCAAAACGGCATCCGAGCCACGCAGGCCCATGCCGATCGAGACATCCGCCACGGCCAGCGATGGCGCGTC
>Ga0315909_10002402_pt1 | contig 24014 bp, 25 predicted proteins | sample LakEriMetagenome_11_FD_203527 | JGI IMG/M metagenome (GOLD analysis project Ga0315909, IMG submission 203527) | Freshwater fungal communities from buoy surface, Lake Erie, Ohio, United States - Buoy 2 MA125 | ecosystem: Environmental > Aquatic > Freshwater > Lake | place: USA: Lake Erie, Ohio...
TGACCGCCATGCATTTCAACAATCTCAAATTCGGCGGCAAACCAATACGGCTCGGTGTCGACGATGGTTCCATCCATGTCCCATAAAACTGCGGCTGGTTGATTCATACGTCGCTACTTCAGGACAGCTGTTGAATACGTGAACTAATTGAATGGTGCGACTTCAACATGTCGTCGAGTGCCGGATGAGTTATGTGCCCATCACGCACCACAACTCGACCATGAACAACCGTGTGCTTGGCCGATGCTGGACCGCAACGCAACCATGCTTCAACCGGATCGGCAATCGCGCCAGCAAAAGAAGGTCCAGTGAGCGACCACACAGCAACGTCGCCGACAGAACCCACACTGATCTCACCAATCTCGCCTTCACGTCCCAGACAGCCCGCGCCGCCTCGAGTTGCAATCTCAAGCGACATCCGCGCAGTTCCGGCACTCGCACCATTACGTAATTTCGCCAGCAACATTGCTTGACGCGCTTCGAGCCACATTGATGCCGAGTCGGCCGAAGATGAACCATCAACACCTAGCCCAACTTTCACCCCAGCAGCGCGCAGATCAACCACGGGTGAAATACCTGAAGCCAGAATCATGTTGCTACTCGGACAATGTGCAACGCCGATGCCCGCAGCACCCAAACTATGAACTTCATCATGATTGGGCATCACACAGTGTGCGACCCACGTGCGGTCTGAACACCAACCAGTGCGTTCGAGATATTCCATAGGCCGACAACCGAAAGTGGCAATTGAAAAATCATCGTCTTCAGCGTTTTCAGCGAAGTGAGTATGTAGACGCACATCTAGTTTTTCAGCGAGTTCAGCCGAACGCACCATCAACTCTTCGGTCACGCTGAACGGAGAACACGGGGCCAGGGCAACGCGCACCATTGCCCCAAATGAGCGATCGTGATGTCGCTCAACGGCTAATTGGCTCGCAGACAAAATCTCGTCGTCGTCAGACACGACGTCATCAGGTGGCAAGCCACCATCTTTTTGTGACAGCGACATTGATCCACGGGTCGGATGAAAACGCATCCCAAGATCTTGCGCCGCCCGAATTTCGGCAGTCAATAAATCGCCAGCTCCGTGTGGATGCAAATACAAATGATCGGTGCTCGTTGTGCAACCCGATAATGCCAACTCGGCTAGTCCGACATACGCACTGACATACACCGCCTCTTCATCAATGGCTCGCCACAACGGGTAGAGCGACTGCAACCAACCAAACAACGGCTTGTCGGTCATTGGAGGATACGCACGCGTCAAGTTCTGATACATGTGATGGTGAGTGTTCACCAATCCTGGGGTGACCAAACAATCAGTTGCGTCAAGCTTTTCTCGCGCTGCAGGCTTTGGATCTAACGACGATCCAACTCCGCTCACCAATCCATTAGTAATTGCAACCCAGCCACCCTTAAGTTCGCGTCGAGCATCATCAACTGTCGCAACCACTAAGGCGTTTTCAATTAAGAGATCTGCCATGTTCTCTGGATTACTCACGATTCCTCCGGTGCCAATGAATCAAGAATTTCAATGAGATGCTGTCTTCTTGTACGGGGGTTGACAATGCAAAACCGCAAAACAGTTTCACCGTTCCACGAACTCGGAACAATGAACGATTCACCCGAATACAACTGCTGATCGCTCCATCGTTGATAATCCTCTGGAGTCCAACCGAGACGTCGGAACACCAAAATACTCAGATCGGGTTCAAGCAGTAACTCAAGGTAGGGACGTGAGCGAATTTCTTCGGCACCTTGCTGTGTGACTTTGAGTGTGCGTTCAACTGCATCGGCGTAGGCGTCGGTGCCATGGGTTGCCAAACTGAACCACAGTGGCAATCCCCGCGCTCGACGGCTCAGGTGATGAGCCATATCAGCCGGATTCATTTCTAACCATGGCTGGCTTTCATCAACTTCTCCATGCAATACATCTAAGTACTCAGCATGTTGAGTGTGCGCACGTGGTCCGTCGTGCACGTTGCGGTAAATCAACGCACAACTGTCATATGGACCAAACAACCATTTATGTGGATCAACAATGAAGCTGTCGGCACGTTCAATACCGATGTACTTGTGGCGCACACTTGGCGCACACAAACCAGCCGCTCCGTAAGCACCATCGACATGGAACCAAACATTGAGTTCTTGAGCCACATCGGCGACCACTGATAGTTCGTCAATTACTCCGATATTTGTCGTTCCACATGTTGCAACGATTGCGAAGAGACGATCTCGGTCGGCCTGCGACATGGCATCAACTGTTGCGCGAAGTGCTGAACCCACCAAGCGACCACGTTCATCGGCTGGCACTAACAACACATCAGCATCCATCGCCCGCGCTGCTTGAGCAACAGATGAATGTGCGCCTTTGGATGCCATGATCAGTCCACGCGTGTGATCATGACGACCTTCATTACGCGAACGCCACCAATGACGACCCGCAATCAACGCCGACATATTTCCGGCCGTTCCACCGCTGACAAACACTCCACCAGCAGACGCCGGAAAATCGGCGAGATCGGCAATCCATCGCAAGGCTTGGTTTTCGGCGAAGACCGCACCAGCACCTTCGAGCCACGAACCCGCATAAATACTCGCAGCCGAAACAACCATGTCAAAAATGATTGAAGCCTCAGTCGGTGCACCCGGAACAAACGATAAGAATTTCGGATGGTCAACCGCAATGGACGACGGCGCTAGAACCTCAGTGAAAAGTCGCAGGGCTTCCGCACCAGTGATTCCCTCTTTGGTGATCGTCTGCCCAACTGCTTCAAGCAATTCTTCGTAGGGACGCGGGGCACCCAACGGTGGAGGATCGATACGAATGCGATCAATTGAATACAACAGCGCTTTGCTAGCGAGCCGAGCCATTTCGGCGTCGGGTGTATGCATCCCAACCATGAGTCAGCCTCTGCCGACAACTGACGCGGTCAACAGAGTCAGGTGTTGAGATCGAGCAGCTCGCTGCCCTCGTTACGAATTTCGCCGTCTTTCCACAGCACATGACCAAACAGCGCTGCGACACCCGCCATCGACAAACCGAAGATGATGGGAAATCCAAGAAGGACGATCATGAGAATCACTGCACCAGGCATGACTAAAACCTACTTCTTAGCGCGGCGAGTCGCCGACTTCTTGGCCGTGACTTTTTTAGCCACTGCCTTTTTGGCGGGAGCCTTCTTAGCCGGCGCCTTCTTAGCCACTGCCTTTTTGGCTGGGGCCTTTTTTACTGGGGCCTTTTTTGCTGCCACCTTTTTGGCCGGAGCGAGGGGCTTGTATGCCCAGGCTTCGATTTCCACTGCGCCACCAAATGGAAGAGCAGCAACGCCAATAGTCGAGCGGGCCGGACGGGCGCCATCAAAGCCAGCGACATAAGCCTCGTTGAAGGTGGCGAACGTGTCCATGTCGGTCAAGAAACACAAGGTCTTGGCGATGTCATGAATACCGACGCCGGCTTCCTTCAAACGCTCCTTGAGATTCTTCACGGCTTGGGTGGTCTGACCAGCGACACCGCCGGGGACCAAGACACCGTCTTTGATACCGAGTTGACCCGACACAATCACCCAGTCGCCAGCGCGAACGACAGGGGTATACGGACCGAGGGGTTTGGGAGCAGAAGTCTTTGCCATGCCACGAATGTTAGTTGTCAAAATCGCCAGTTGACTCACCGCCATTTGGGTTCTTATTCCCACAATTCGTTGACTGAAGATTTGAAAGGCATCAGAATGGCTATCGACGAGAGCAAACGGCAAGACTTGTATTTAGTCGCAACCGAAAAATTTGGCCGAAAGGAGGCCGACACCCTCATGACACTTCTACCAACCAGCGTTTGGGAAGACGTCGCGACCAAAACCGACCTTGAACTTCATAGCGCGCTCCTGAAGATTCAGTTCAATGAGGTTCATAATGACCTGAGAACTGAAATAAGTGGAGTGCGCACAGAACTCAAAGGTGACATCGCTGACCTCCGCGCCGAAAACGCTTCTCTACGAACTGAACTCAAAGGTGACATCGCTGACCTCCGCGCCGAAAACGCTTCTCTACGAACCGAACTCAAAGGTGACATCGCTGACCTCCGCGCCGAACTCAAGGCTGACATCGCCGACGTGCGTCTGGAAATTGCTGAACTTCGAACCGAGATGCACCAGATGTTCCGCAAGAATTACATGGTCATGATCTCAGCAATTTTTGCGATCAACAGTCTCTTCTTCGCGGCCACCAAGTATTGGGGCTAAGTCAACGCTGACACGGCCACGTTGACGGAAATCCAGCAGCACGCCATGTAGCAGCAGCGACCGCAGCAAACACTGCATCACTTCCATTGATCGATGGACCATCGTCCTCGACAATTTCAATGTCAATAAGTGGAGTGTCAACCGCACGAATCACACCAAATGAACGAATCGTGAGATCAACAGGTTCCCCACTCTCGTTGACAGCAATTCCCTCACTTCGTACCCACCCGAGACCCATATGCGCGGCACCAATGCAAAACGAGCGAAGAACGACTGCATCACGAACTTGTCCACACTTCACGCGCACATGAATCCCAGAATCGTCAACACGTGCCCAAGCTTGTGCACCTTCAGGCGACACCACGTAATCGCCCCATTCGGTTTCTGGAGACACCGATGACTTCATCACGGCAACTTCAGCCCACCCCGCAGCGCGAATACCAATAGAAGTCTTCGGTCCAGAAACATCAACTTCATGCACTTGCCAATCAGGTGCGTAACGACCGATGATGTCTGCAAGACCCAACGTTCGTGCGACCCAAACTTCGCCACTTCCATCTGAACGAACAGCTAATGCCATCGGTGGTCGCTTGGGTGATCGACGAACAACATCTTCTCGCGACAGCACGACTCGCACCGGACGTTGATGTTCATTCGCTAAACGTCGGGCAACGTCTTGAAGTTCGAGCGCGAGCCCACTCGTGATGGACTTGGCTCCAAAGGCTCCACCATTCAACAAAGGTCCCACTGGTTCGCCGCCAGGTTGACACCACACTGAATCGGGTTCGAGATAGGCCGGCTCAACCCATGTTGACTGCAAAGTGTGTGCGAACGACGAAGACGAAAAGCCCATAGGAAAAACAACGGGGTACGTCACCGAGAGACTTGATTTTCGACCTTGCACAGTCGCCGCGGCACGACGCGCATCAGCCGTTGTTTCACCAACAAACCATTCACCCGTAACAGATGGAACGGCAACAAGTGAGTTAGCCGGTGCAATGTCGTCGGCAAATCCGCCCGCACCTAAAGCCACATGTGGACCCACGTCTTGTGTCGCCCGTCCTTCAATTGCGGCTCGTTGTTGTGCAGCCACAAGGTCACGTGTATCTGAACGTGGCAACACCACCTCGCCGCGCCTTACCCGCACTGCCTCGTTGATTGTTTGCCAACCAGTGCAACGACACATATGCGCTAAGAGATCTTTGCCGGCCTCTAAACGCATAATGATTCCGGGCGTGCAAAAGCCGCACTGACTTCCGCCCGTGGCACACATAGCTTCGCCCCAGGCCTCACGCACCTCAGCGTCAAGGCCTTCGACTGTCGTGACCACGCGCCCATCAACTCGCTGTACTGGCGTTACACACGAAACACGTGGGTCGCCATCGACCCAAACGGTGCAGCAACCACATTGACCTTGTGGGGCGCAACCATCTTTTACTGAGGGAATTCGCAGGTGATCACGCAATGCAGTTAACAAAGTTCCTTGCGAATCAACCGAAACCGTGGTCCCGTTGAGCGTGAAGGAAACATTGGCCATACTCCATTGTCACATTTAGTTGATGTCCCTGACCAACATTGCAGCAACTACGGTCTAACTATGACTTTCAAATCCTGGAGTGGCAACAACTGGACAGGCAATCGCCGCAACTTGTTGAAAGTTGGCACCGTTGGTGTTTCAGCCATCGGATTGTCCCGCTTGGTCAGCGCATGCGGTGGTTCTACTTCTGGCAATCCGTTAGATGGTCCAATTTCGAAAGATATGGCAGTCGTGCAACGTTGGGTTCCCGATCAACTTGGCCCAGGACGCGTTCGCCTTCCCGTATCGCTCGCCGACAACGCCGGATTGCTGATGAAAGGTCCAGCAACTCTCAATGCCAAGGTTGTGAATTATCTCGATAACACCGTTGTTGAAGAAGGTCTGATTGCCGAGCGCCTCTGGCTAGGCGAAGGCACTACTCCATTTTGGGTTTTCTATACCGACGTTCAAGACATTGCGATGTACTCGCTCATTGTCGAGGGCGGTCCTGCAGACGGCGCTGCTTTCCAAATTCGTGATCCACAAAATCTTGAAGTTGTTCACGCCGGAGATTCTTTGCCAGCATTCGAAACTCCAACGATCAGTGACCACCGCGGCGTCGAACCATATTGCACACGCGTTCCAGCGCCATGTCCGTTTCACGAGGTCACGCTTGCCGATGCACTAGCAACCGGAAAGCGCGTTGTTTTCTTGGTTGGCACTCCGGCGCATTGCCGAACCGCAGTATGTGCACCAGTTCTTGAGGGCTTAGTAGCACTTGCAAAAGATTTCAGTGACGTCATCTTCATTCACGCCGATGTGTACGCCGATGAAACAGCCACAACAACCGCCCCTGTCGTGGACGCGTTGAAATTAACTTTTGAGCCCGTGCTTTGGGTGACCGACACCGAGGGCGTGATTACGCATCGGTTCGAAGGCGTATGGCACCCCGACGAAGTTCGTCAAGTGCTCGCGTAAAAGTGTGACGTCAGCTGAATGACTGGCCGCAACCGCATGAGCGGGTTGCGTTGGGGTTGATGATGTTGAAACCAGCCTGGTTCAAACCATCTTTGTAATCAAGAGTCGCGCCGAGCAACAACTGAGCCGAAGCCTGGTCAACAACTACCTTGACTGATTCGCCGTAGGTGGCCTGCTCATCATCTTCAGCAATGTCGCTGTCGAAAAACATTTCGTATGAGAAACCACTGCACCCGCCGGGACGAACAGCCACTCGCAATGCCATGTCATCGGCGCCTTCGGCCTGAAGAAGCTCTTTCACTTTGACTGCTGCGGTGTCGGTAAGAGTAATCACGATGGTTCTCCTGAAATGGGTACTCGGGTCTCCCCGACCGATGGTCACTCACCGGTAGTCACACAATACCTGCGTTCTTAGGACTTGTCATACCGTGCACGACCGATACCATGACCACATGTCGACCATGCGGGTCCCTCCCTCGATAGAAGAGGTCACGAATCTGCTCCGAGCGGTCATCGACCCTGAGCTAGGTAGCGACATTGTTGAACTGGGCATGGCCTATTGCGCAGAGGTCTCCGACCGTGGTGAGGTCGTCGTGGCGGTCAAGCTGACAATCGGCGGGTGCCCTTTACGAGGTCAAATCAAGAAAGATATTGAGTCTCGGGTTGCAACTCACCCAGGCGTCTCGCACGTCAAAATCGAGTGGGGCGAGATGAATGCCGAAGAGCGCTCGGCCACCATGGCTAAAGCTCGTTGGAACGCCAAAGAAAACGCCAAAGAAACTGCCATTCCCGCCACAACCCGGATCTTGGCGATTGCCTCAGGAAAAGGCGGCGTCGGCAAAAGTTCAGTCACCGTCAACCTTGCGGCGTCAATTGCCGCCAAGGGCTTCACCGTTGGTGTTCTTGATGCTGACATTTGGGGTTTCTCGGTGCCGCGCATGCTCGGGCTTGATCAGCGTCTTGAGGCCGAACACGACCCGATCTCTGATCGCCCCAAGATTCAACCCAATAAGCGCGTCGTTGGCAAGGGTCTTCTCAAAGTGGTTTCAACTGGCTTCCTAGTGGAAAACGAAAGTACTGCGCTGATGTGGCGCGGACTCATGCTCACCAAGGCCGTCGAACAATTCCTTAACGATGTGGCGTGGGGCGAGCTTGACTACTTGCTGATCGATATGCCGCCCGGAACTGGTGACGTGCAAATGGGTCTGTCGCGCATGTTGCCCCGTACCGACATGATCATCGTCACGACTCCAGCCGTGAGTGCACAAAAAGTTGCTATCCGCGCTGCCGACATGGCTCGTCGTTCGTATCTACGCATCGCCGGCGTGATTGAAAACATGAGCGCGTTTGTTTGCGACCACGGAACTTCGTATCCATTATTTGGAACTGGTGGCGGTCAAGCACTTGCCGATGAAATTGGCGCGCCACTTTTAGGACAAGTGCCTATCGAGTCGTCAGTAGCCGAAGGCGGAGATATTGGTGAACCAGTTTCGCTCGTAGGTGTTGGAGCAGCAGCCGATGCGTTCCGCGCCATCGCGACGTTGATCGTCACCGAAACTGTTCCACCCGTGCAGATGGCCGATTGTTCAGCTCGCACATTTAGCGAGTCAGAAGTCTCACTTCGCCCGCGCGACAAATAATCAGAGATCGTTGCTAATTGATACCCCTAGGGGTACAGTCGTTTGAGCGAAAGGACTGTCATGCAACTGCCCGAAGATGTCACTATTGATCTCACGAAACGTCTCCGCCGTATCGAAGGCCAAGTACGAGGAATTCAACAGATGCTCGCCGAAAGTCGCGAGTGTCGCGATGTCGTCGCGCAAGTGTCTGCGGCAAGCAAAGCGCTTGATCAAGTCGGATTCAAATTGCTCGCGACTGGTCTGAGTCACTGCTTAGCAAATCCTAAAGAGGCCGCAGCAAATGGCTTCAACCTCGACGAGGTTGAAAAACTCTTTATGAAACTTGCGTAAGTAACTTCTATCGACGTAGGCGCAAACTGTTCGCCACCACAAAGACGCTCGACAACGCCATTGCTAATCCAGCAAGGACTGGGTTCATCAGACCAGCAACAGCCAGAGGTATAGCAGCGACGTTGTAAGCAAAAGCCCAAAACAAATTTGCTTGAATGATTCTGAGAGTTCGTCGACTTAACGCAAGTGCTTTTGGCACAACAGCTAAGTCACCACTCACAATCGTTAAGTCTCCGGCTTCCATCGCCGCATCAGTGCCGGTACCCATGGCAATTCCGAGATCAGCCGCGACTAGGGCTGCTGCGTCGTTGACTCCATCACCAACCATGGCCACACTTGCGCCGCTCGCTTGTAATTCAGTGACTATGCGCAACTTGTCAGCAGGCAATACGCCACTGCGCGTTTCGCCCACATCAATACCGACCTGTTTGGCTACGTCGTGCACTGGACCAATTGCGTCGCCAGAGACAATCATGGGCCTCACGCCAAGTTGGCGTAGTTCGGCAACTATTGATGCAGCCGTTGACTTGATTTGGTCACTCACTTCGAAACGAGCCACCACGTCCCCATCGACGGTTGCTTCAACAATCGTCGCAACTGAATTTCCTTGACTTATTGATCGTCCGATCGTGATTTGCCGACCGTTCACCAATGCAGACACGCCAACTCCCGGGATGTTGACAAACTCATCAACCCTTGAAGTGGCCACAACCCCACGATCACGCAAACCATTCACCACTGCACGAGCGATGGGGTGTTCACTTTGCATTTCGACCGCCATCACCGCCGATAAATACTCAGACACAATTTCATCGACACGTTGCAGGGTCATGATTCCGGTCGTCAGGGTGCCAGTCTTGTCAAACACAATCGTGTCAATCCCACGAGTTGCCTCAAGAACATGGGCACCCTTAATGATGATTCCTTCACGTGCTGCACGACTTGTTCCGACCAAAAGTGCAACCGGTGTCGCGAGCCCCAATGCACAGGGGCACGCAATCACGAGCACTGAAACAGCAGCCTGAAATGATTTTTGTGCATCACCAGATATGACTAACCAACCAAGCAATGTCGCCAGCGACAGACCCATCACAATCGGAACAAATACCGAACTCACTCGATCGGCAAGTCGTTGAATCGGCGCCTTTCCATCTTGCGCTTTTTCAACAAGTCGTGCCATCTGCGACAGAACGGTGTCTCGACCGATGCGAGTGGCACGAACAAGTAGACGACCATTGGAATTAAGAGTTCCGCCAGTGACCGCGTCACCTACTGAGATTTCAATGGGGATGCTCTCGCCCGTGACCATGCTGCGATCAACTGCACTCTGGCCCTCAACCACGACGCCGTCAGTTGCAATAGTTTCGCCAGGTCGCACCATAAAGATTTCGCCTACTCCAAGTGCACCAATAGGAATGAGCGTTTCAACACCATCACGCCAAAGAGTTGCTTCTTGAGAACCAATACTCAACAAAGATCGCAACGCTGCGCCCGCTCGTCGGCGTGAGCGAACTTCAAAATATCGACCCGCCAATAAAAAGGTCACAAGAGTTGTCGCAACCTCGAGATAAATCTCATCGTGTGACCCAGACTCCATTGATGAATGGTCGGTCATCACGCTCGTTGCTGAGCGAGGGAACAAACTCATATTCATCTTCATGCCGATTTCGCCAGCGTTACCGAAAATCAACGCCCACACACTCCACGACATCGCCGCTATCACGCCAAGCGAAACCAAAGTGTCCATCGTCGTAGCTGCGTGTCGAGCATTTCGCCAAGCCGATCGATGGAACGGCGCAGCACCCCACAATGCGACTGGCAGGGCAAGCACCAACGAAACCCACTGCCAGCCATCAAATTGCAACGGACGAATCATTGACATCAACATCACGGGGAGAGCACAAATTGCGCTCACCACTAAGCGCCTTCGGATATCAATGAGATGAGCTTCAGTTGCAATTTCTGCTGTTGATTCGCCTTCTTCAATTTTCGGAGCGACTGCTCCATAACCGAGATCTTCAATCGTCTTGATGAAAGTATCAACTTCGGTTGCAGTACCAACGCCTGAAACAGTTGCCTTTGACGTGGCGTAATTGACAGTCGCACTCACACCATCAATCTTGTTGAGTTTCTTTTCAATGCGCGCTGCACAAGCAGCACACGTCATGCCGGTAACCGCGAGGACGACAGGCTCGTTAACTGGCAACGGCTTCAAATCCTGCTTCGTCAACGGCACCCACAATGACCTGCCACTCAACATCGGCTTCAGATTCGATTGTCACCTTTTTGGAATCAAGATCGACGTCAACATTTGTTACTCCGTTGATCTTGCTTAATTCATCAGTGACTGCACCTTTACAGTGCCCACACGTCATGCCGGGTACGAGGAAGGTTGTCGTTGTCATTTCAGTCTCGCTTTGGTCGTTGAGTAAACACCGCAGAACGCTTATTCAAAAAGGCATCAATTCCCTCTTGCGCATCAGGAGCAGCAGCCGCATCAGCCATCACATCAATTGCAAAGTCGTATGCCTGGTCTTGGGCCATATTGATTTGGTCGTAGAAAGTTTGCTTGCCAATCGCTTTAGACAAGATCGAACCTCGCGTCGCGCGAGTAATCAGATCTAAAACTGCAGCATCAAGTTGATCATCGGGAACGGCTCGATTGATGAGACCCCAATCGGCGGCAGTCTGTGCATCAATAGCATCGCCAGTCATCGCCATTTCTAAGGCACGCTTACGACTTAAGTTGCGGGCCACTGCCACCAAAGGTGTGTGACAAAACAATCCACCCTTGCCACCGGGAATCGCAAACGCTGCAGACTCGGCTGCAATTGCTAGATCACATGTCGCGACTAATTGACAACCTGCAGCTGTGGCAAGTGCGTGCACTTTGGCAATGACAGGTTGAGGAATCGCCTGCAACGTGTCCATCATGTCGGTGCAGATTTCAAAGATATGTCGGGTTTCATTGCTATCGGCCCCAGCCATATCAGCAAAATTATGGCCAGCAGAAAAGACCGGACCATTGGCTGCGATGATGACTCCATCGGCATCGCTGATTCCGATGTCTTGCAACGCACGAGTGATCTCAATCATCGTTTCCAGCGATAGCGAATTGCGCTTGTCGGGACGATTCAGCGTGAGAGTGGCGATCGCACCATCACGGGTGACAACGATGTTTTGAAAATCGCTCATGCTTCTAGTCTCGCACTCCCAACATTGCTCCACCACCTTGACTACCGTGACTTCAATGAAGCCCAAAATCAGCATTATCTGTCTTGGGGTCAGTGACCTCGAAAGGTCGCGGCTTTTCTACGAAGCACTCGGACTCAAGACTCATGATTTTGACCCCGCACAGAATGTGGTCTTCTTTGAGATGGAAGGTACTTGGCTTGAACTCTTCCCGAGGTCCGAATTGGCCAAAGATGCCGGCGTCACTGGCATTGGCGACGCGACCTCAGGCTTTCGCGGAGTCACCATGGCCCACAACGAACCCACCAAAGAAGGTGTCGATCGGGTGATGGCGGAGGCGCTTGCCGCTGGGGCCAAACTCATCAAACAGCCAGAGGACGTGTTTTGGGGCGGCTATTCGGGATATTTCGCCGACCCCGACGGTCATCTCTGGGAAGTTGCCTACAACCCATACACCGATCTGACCTGACAGATTGGTGCGCCCTGAGGGGCTCGAACCCTCGACCAACGGATTAAAAGTCCGATGCTCTACCGACTGAGCTAAAGGCGCAATTGCCGTCCAGAGACCAATAACCAGAACTCACGACGACGATATGTGTCTTTGCAGGCTACCGACCAATTCGGCGGGGAACGCATTTGAACCGATATCCACGGACCCACTCAGATGCTCGTGAATAACGGCTTTCTGGGAATGATCAGGTTGACGAAGGATACCCTAGGGGGTATAGTTTGGGCATGAGCCCAGTTCTCTCGCCCACCACTTTGTACTTCCAACAGTTCTATTTGGAATGTCTCTCGCATGCGAGCTATCTCATTGGGGATACGTCGACCGGCAAAGCAGTCGTTGTTGATCCTCAGCGCGATATTTCTGAATACCTCGCTGAAGCCGAAGCCAATGGACTCACAATCGGTCATGTTCTCGAGACCCATTTTCATGCTGACTTCTTGTCTGGCCACCTTGAACTCGCCGCGGCAACGGGCGCAACTATCGGTTACGGCCGAGCCGCCGAAGGACGACCTGAGTTTCCGATCACGACATACGCCCAAGGTGACACCATCCAACTCGGAGAAGTAGTTCTTGAGATCCTTGAAACACCGGGCCACACTCCCGAATCAATCAGCATCGTCGTGCGTCCAAATGGAATGGATAGTTCACCATTCGGAGTGCTTACCGGAGACACCCTTTTCATCGGAGACGTCGGTCGACCCGATCTCTTGGCTTCAATCGGTGTCACCGCCGAAGATCTTGCTCGTCAGCTATATCACTCACTCCACGAAAAACTGCTGACGCTTCCCGATACCACCAAAGTCTTTCCTGCACACGGAGCTGGTTCGGCCTGTGGAAAAAACCTCAGTACCGAAACTTCTTCCACTATCGGTGAACAACGTATTTCTAATTACGCACTCGCACCCATGAGTGAAAACGAATTCGTTGAAACTGTGACCGAAGGTCAGTCGGTTGCCCCGCTCTACTTCTTATACGCAGCAACCATGAATCAAAAGTCGCGTGAGTTACTCAATGAGGACACCCATGTCACAAAACTGACTTTGAAAGAGGCGCTCGCCCACCAGGCTTCTGGTGCAGTTGTGATTGATGCCCGTACAGATACCGAATTTGCTCAAGGTCATCTCGCACGATCGGTCAATATCGGCTTAGGTGGGCGTTTCGCCGAATACGCCGGCGAGGTCATGGTGGCTGGCACGCCCATCATTCTTGTTGTCCCAGCAGGCCATGAATCAGAAGCAAAAATTCGTCTTGCGCGAATCGGGTTCGACAACGTTGTCGGAGTTCTTGATGACCCAACCCGTGCGTTCGTTGAAAATCCAAAGCACGTAGAAACTGCATCACGACTAAGCGCCGCTGAACTCATGACACGCACGGGCACGGTCAAAGATCTCGTGTTAATCGATGTTCGCAATCCAGGCGAAGTATCTCTCGGAACAATCAAAGGTTCGTTGGCTATTTCGTTACCTTCACTTTTGAACCGTATTCCCGAGTTAGATCCGACGAAGCCCACCGTGGTTTTTTGTGCGGGCGGATACCGCTCATCAATCGCACGAAGCTTGTTGCGTTCACATGGCTTTAAAGATGTCAGCGACATGGTCGGAGGATTTACCGCATGGAGTGCTCACTTGCACATGCAGTCGGCATCTCCTACAGCCGAGCCAGCGATTGATGCCGACTCTGTCGCAGCAAACAAAGATGCATTTATTTTCGACGTTCGTGAACTCCACGAATGGCAGGCCGGTCATGTTGAAAACTCAATACTCATACCGATGGGAGACGTAGTTTCGCGAATCACCGAGTTGCCAAATGATCGTCAAATTGTGTGCATCTGTCGATCCGGAAATCGTTCGGGTCGTGTTACCTCATACCTACGTCAACAAGGCTATGACTGTGTCAATCTCACCGGTGGTGCTCAACAATGGTTAAGTTCTGGTCACCCACTCGTCAACCATGTTGGTAACGCTGGTGTTGTGATCTGACGAGTTGTTGTTGATTCACTGTCTGCAACTTGTTTCCAGAACCTACAACTCGGTCTGAGGCATCAGAACTTGGGGGCATCCCCATCTTCGTGTGAAATTCTCACTGCCAAATGTGCAAATATCAAGCATGGCTCAACCACTAGATATTCGCCCACTTCTTGACCCTGAGATCTCCGCACTCTTGGCAGCGTCACCCGTCGACATTGGCGCAGCTCTCGGCTCACTCACCAACGAATCGGTTGTCGAGATTCGAGCCATGTTTGGAGCGACTCCCCCGCCACCATTGTCTGACTCAGTTGAGCGAACTGATTATCTGGTACCTGGCCGCGATGGCGTGACTGTTCGCGTTCATCGACCCAAGAACATCACTGGCAGTCGCCCGTGCGTGTACTGGATGCATGGTGGCGGCCTGGTGATCGGTGACAGCAAAATGGACGATGCCCGCTTTGATGCTTGGTGCAACAAGTACGGCATCGTCGGAGTCTCGGTTGATTATCGGTTAGCCCCAGAACATCCATACCCAACGCCCCTTGAAGATTGTTACGCCGGTTTGGCTTGGGTGATTGCACAAGCAGGTGAACTCGGCATTGATACAAACCGTCTCGGTATTGGTGGTGCAAGCGCAGGTGCCGGCTTGGCAGCCGGACTGGCGCTACTCGCGCGCGACCGTGGCGAATACTCACTCGCCTTTCAACTCTTGATCTACCCAATGATTGATGATCGGCAAGTCACTGTTTCCAGCACATGGTCGGACCCCATTTGGTCTCCTTCAGCGAACACCTTCGGATGGACCGCATACCTTGGTGCAAAGAAAGGAACTGCCGATGTCCAACCATATGCGGCAGCTTCGCGAGCAACCAACCTCGTTGGACTTCCACCTACTTTGATTACAGTCGGTGCACTTGATGGATTCTCTGACGAAGACATTGATTACGCCGTTCGACTTCGCCACGCCGGAGTCGTTACTGAATTACATGTTTACCCAGGTGCTCCTCACGCCTTTGACACGTTTGGCGATTTCACCGCCGTTTCTCGCCAAGCCAATCGCGACATGGATGAATGGCTCGAGCGCCAGATTCAGTAGTCAGTTCATGAACGGAATGTCATGAGTCTCAAACTGCATTGGTTTCTTCCAACATCTGGCGACAGTCGAACAGTGACACCTTTTGGCCCCGAAGGTCATTTCCGTCCTCCCACACTTGAGTACATCGCTCAAGTCGCACAGGCCGCAGACCAACTTGGGTTTGACGGCGTACTGACGCCTACTGGAACTCCTTGTGAAGATGCGTGGCTGATGACCGCAGCACTCATTCGTGAAACCGAACGACTCAAATTCTTAGTTGCATTTCGACCCAATGCATTAACCCCAACACTCGCTGCACAAAAGGCGGCAACATTTCAGCGAATCTCTGATGGGCGCTTACTTCTCAATGTTGTGACGGGCGGAGACGACGACGAACAACAACGTTTTGGTGATTGGCTCGATCACGATCAGCGCTACGCCCGTACTGATGAGTTCATGACAGTTTTGCGAGGCGCGTTGTCGGGTCGACCATTTGATTTTGCAGGTGATCATTTCAACGTCTCCGGCGCAACTGTGAGTCAAGCCCCCGACCCGCAACCAAAGTTGTATTTCGGCGGGGCCTCTGCTGCCGCTGAAGAAATTGCGGCGAAGCATGTTGATGTGTACTTGATGTGGGGCGAACCACCATCGATGATTGCTCCGCGCATTGCACGTATGCGACAGCTTGCAGCCGATCAAGGTCGCACGCTCACTTTCGGAATTCGTTTACACACCATCACCCGTGATCATGCCGATGATGCCTGGAAAGAAACGCAACGATTTCTTGATCTCGTTGATGACAATCGCATGGCCGAGTCGCAAGATCAATTTGCCCGCACGACATCGGTCGGACAACAACGTATGGCCTCGCTACACAAAGGCACGAAAGAAAACCTAGTGATTGCACCAAACTTGTGGGCTGGTTACGGTCTTGTACGCAGTGGAGCTGCAACTGCACTTGTAGGTAATCACTCCGAAGTGGCTGATCGCATTGAGGAATACCACTCGCTTGGTATTGACGAGTTCATTCTGTCGGGTCATCCGCACATTGAAGAGGCTTACTGGGTGGGTGAAGGAGTCATGCCCGAATTACGCAAACGAGGATTACTCGCCGAGAATCCAGCGTTGCTTTCGCGTAACACCGGTCAACGAAGGATGTATCCGAATACTGCTGGGCGGTAGTTGTTCACACACCCAAATGTTCGCGGATACTCGCGAGTGACGGATTGGTCATCGCGGTGCCATCGCTGAAAATGACAGTAGGAACTGTCTGGTTTCCGTTGTTGGCTTTTTCAACTAGTTCGGCAGCGCCAGGAACTAGTTCAATATCAACTTCTTCAAAATCAATTCCGACATCACGCAAGTCGCGCTTGAGTCGCTGACAGTAGCCACACCACTTTGTTGAGTACATCGTGAAATTCATCGGGATTCTCCTTCTTTCAATACCATCAGGTTGCATCAGGTCCAACTAGTGCCAACTTTATTGCTTCAGCGATCTGTGGCGCGCGGTAGCGCGCAAATTGATCCGAAATATGGTTGTAATCGCGATACACGATTCGGCCGCCGATTTGTCCTGGACACACATCTGCCGTACAAAACCAGTCAATTGGATTGACATATGTCGCCGAGTGTTGCGCTGCCTCGTCAGAAATGAACCGAATTCGTTCAGGAAACTCGGCCTTAGTCCTTGGATTGGCGCACTTAGAAATATCCGTCTTGTAACGGGCCAAACAACTTGGTATGTCTTCACCATTTGTCTTGGGCGTTTCGCCAAGAACTAACACTTTCGTGCCGGGCCCAGCGACTGCCGAAATTGACTTGCCAAGTCCCGCACTGAAGGCGGTGATTCCTCCGTTGTTCACGAGACGAAAACGCGACAGAACCGGAAAGATCACCAAGTCGGGTTGCATCTCTCGAATTGCTGCATGAGCTCGTTTGTGAAACTCATCGCATTCCGGATACAGCAACTCTTCACCATCTGGAAGCGCGTCTCGGCGTCGATAGGTGGGTACATCGGCCACCGGGCACGATGACTTCGTCATGGAAACCAATTTCCAATGATTCGTTCGAGCTGCGACTTCAAGAGCTCCGAACCATTGGGCCGCATGACTATCGCCAGTAAAGACAATGACGATGTCGCTCTGAAGATCTCCGAACTCACAGATGACTGGACTGATTGCTGCTGTTGAGGCATGACAACTGTTGTCGTAGAGCGGTGACTTACTCGCTGCCGCTGCACCGAGGGCGAAATTCTCGGGTAGCGGGCCAAGCGCTGCGGCTTCGGCGACATCGGCAAAAACACCTGAAATTTGGATCGGCGGCACCGTCGTCGTTGTGGTTGATGTCGTCGTTGTCGTTGTTGACGTAGTACTTGTCGACGCCACCACCGTTGTCGACGTTTCTTCGGTTGCCGATGTAGCAGTGCCACACGCGGATACGACTATTAATCCGGCGAGGATCATCAGTCGCTGAGTCATTTGCGCAGTTTATCCCTGGGCCACGATCCTTCTCGGGCGTTCAGCAACTAGGGGCAACCAGGGACTTAGTTGTACGGTACAAGGTTGAGATGTTGTCCAAATTGCTCAAAGACAAGCTAATCCCCTACCGCCACCTCTTGGTTGTTGTCGTCGTCTTTCAAGCAATTCAATCCGTCGCGGGTTTGTACTTACCCACGTTGAACGCCGACATCATCAACAAGGGCATTGCCCGTGGCGATACGGGCTACATCTGGCGTATGGGTTTTGTCATGGTGCTCGTGACGTTCATCCAGGTCGTGTTGTCTGTCGCTGCAGTCTTTTATGGGTCTCGCGCCGCAATGGGATTTGGTCGAGATACCCGCACGGCACTTTTCCATCAAGTCAATAACTTCTCATCACGCGAAGTTGCACACTTTGGTTCACCTTCATTGATTACGCGCATCACTAACGACGTGACACAAGTACAGATGTTGGTTTTGATGACCTGCACACTGTTATTGGCAGCGCCTTTCACGGCGATTGGTGGATTGATTTTGGCTCTGAAACAAGATGTTGCTCTGTCTTGGATCATCGTGGTCTCCGTTCCCTTAGTCGCAGCGATTCTCGGAACAGTCGTAGTCAAGATGGTGCCCACCTTCCGCTTAATGCAACAACGCATTGATCGCATCAACGAAGTTCTCCGAGAGCAACTTTCAGGAATTCGGGTGGTACGGGCTTTTGTTCGAGAACCAGAAGAGATTGAACGATTCAAAGCCGGAAACATCGAAGTGACCGCAACTGCATTGCGTGGCGGACGACTCATGAGTCTGATGTTTCCTACCGCAACGATGATCGTCAACATCTCGTGCGTCGCAGTCGTATGGTTTGGATCAACCAGAATTTCTGAAGGACAAATGAACCTTGGCGCAATGGTCGCCTTTCTTACCTACCTATCTCAGATTTTGATGTCGGTCATGATGGCCACGTTTATGGCTGCACTCTGGCCACGGGCTTCAGTAAGTGCTGAACGCATCCAAGAGGTCTTAAACACTCCATCTTCAGTAGAGATCTCCGATGAACCCACTCGTATCACTCAAGCGCAAGCCTCACTAGAAATGCGCAATGTTGAATTTCGTTACCCAGGTGCCGCGCAACCCGTACTGCACAACATCTCTTTCAAAGTTGGGGCAGGAGAAACTCTTGCCATTATTGGAAGCACCGGTTCGGGTAAGACGACTTTGATTAACCTCATTGCTCGACTCATTGATGCAACTGACGGTGATGTTTTGATCAACGAAGTCAACATTCGTCAAACAGCACCTGCAGAACTTTGGACGAGAATCGGTCTCGTCCCACAGAAGCCCTACCTATTCACCGGTTCTGTCGCAAGCAATCTTCGCTATGGAAAAGAAGATGCAACTGATGACGAAATGTGGAGAGCTCTCTCAATTGCCCAAGTCGATTCATTTGTTCGCGAACTACCTGGCTCACTCGAGGCAACTATTGCTCAAGGCGGAAGTAATGTTTCGGGAGGACAGCGCCAACGATTGGCGATTGCCCGAGCGCTTGTCCACAAACCCGAGATCTATATCTTTGATGATTCATTTTCGGCACTTGACTTAGTAACCGATGCAAAATTACGCGCCGCGCTTATTCCTGAAGTTTCAGATTCGGTCACGGTCATCGTCGGTCAACGAATTTCTACTATTCGCCACGCAAATCAAATCATGGTCCTCGAAGATGGACAAATAGTGGGCCTTGGTACACACGAATATCTCAGCGCCAATTGTTCCACTTATCAAGAAATCGTTGCATCTCAAGCAACACAAGAAGGCGATATCTGATGAGTGCTGAGGCGTCAAAGAATCAAGAAAATGACTCGCAGACCCCGATTGGCAACGTTGCCGAAATGCGCACTGGTCGCATGAACACTGTTGGAGTCCCCGCCGAGAAATCCAAGAACTTCGCTCTTACTGCAAAACGGCTTGCTCGCCGCATGGGACGTGAGACTTGGCTGGTTCTTCTCATTCTGCTGATGGCAGTGAGCAGTGTTGCTCTCATCGTTTCTGGTCCACGGATTCTTGGTCATGCCACCGACATCATCTTTGATGGTTTAGTACAACGCGATGGCGTCACCGGAATAGATTTTGGCCGCTTGCATCGCACACTTGAACTTGCAATTGGCGTCTATCTGGTTTCATATGTACTCGCGTATGGCCAATCTTTCTTGCTTGCCGGCGTCGTCCAGCGAACCATGTTCAAAATGCGTCGTGACGTTGAAGCAAAGATTCATCGTTTGCCATTGAGTTACATTGATAAATACTCACGGGGCGACCTACTCAGTCGCGTCACCAATGACATTGACAACATTGCGCAAAGTCTGCAGCAGTCACTCAGTCAACTAGTTCTTTCATTGCTCACAATCGTTGGCGTTATCTTCATGATGTTCACGGTTTCAGTCGTTTTGGCCCTGATCGCGCTGACCGTTATTCCCTTAAGCCTGTGGACTATGTCAATCATCGCTAAGCGCTCGCGGGCGAAGTTCATTGCACAATGGCAGTACACCGGACAACTTAACGGATTGGTTGAAGAAGCATTTACAGGCCACGCAATTGTCAAGGTCTTTGGTCGTCAACAAGAGGTTGAAGAACGATTCAAGAACTTGAATGATGAACTCTTTGAGGCGGCGAATTCGGCTCAGTTCATTTCTGGCGCTATTCAGCCCGCCACGATGTTCTTAGGAAATCTCAATTACGTTGCGATAGCGGTCGTCGGTGGAATTCGTGTCGCAACAGGGACAATGAGTCTTGGTGATGTACAGGCCTTTGTGCAGTACTCACGTCAATTCACACAACCCTTGACTCAAGCAGCATCAATGGCAAATGTCTTGCAATCGGGCGTGGCCTCAGCAGAGCGTGTGTTTGAGTTGCTTGATGCTGAAGAGCAATCAGCAGACGTTGGCTCAATTGATCTTTCGCCCACAGTCGGTCGAGTCGAGTTTGACAAGGTGACTTTCTCGTATGATCCCGACAGACCACTCATCACCGACTTGTCATTTGTTGCCGAACCAGGCACCACAGTCGCGATCGTTGGACCAACCGGTGCGGGCAAGACCACTCTGGTCAATCTGATCATGCGGTTCTACGAGCTCAATGGCGGCCGGATTGTTTTGGATGACCGAAACATTGCCGAGATGCCTCGTCAAGAGTTGCGTTCAAAAATTGGAATGGTTCTACAAGACACATGGTTGTTCAACGGAACCATCCGCGAAAACATCGCCTATGGAAACCCCGGTGCGTCAGAAGAACAGATTCGTACTGCCGCTAAGGCAACATTCGTCGATCGGTTTGTTCAAACCCTTCCCGACGGATACGACACGATTTTGACCGGTGAATCGGGTGCTGTGAGTGCCGGAGAAAAGCAGTTGCTGACGATCGCCCGAGCATTCCTTGCTGATCCAGCGATCTTGATTCTGGATGAGGCGACAAGTTCGGTGGACACACGAACCGAGGTCTTGATTCAAAAGGCGATGAATGCACTACGTAAAGAGCGCACAAGTTTCGTCATCGCTCACCGGCTTTCAACTATTCAAGATGCCGACATTATTTTGGTCATGGAGAACGGCTCAATTGTCGAACAGGGATCACACGAAGCCCTTCTGACAGCGCATGGTGCCTACTGCCGGCTGTATCAGTCGCAGTTCTCTGCCCCAGCAACCGATTTGGGCTGAACAGTTATTTCATTACTTGGGCGCACATTGCGATGCATACAACGCCTCGTAGTGACCAAGAAATAGTTCGTGGCCAGTTCGTCGCAACGAGTTTCTTGCCAATCTCGGCACTTGGATGATTCACCATTTTTTCATGCAGCGGAACTGAGAGAAAGAGCGTTGACCCCAACGAAATCGCCAAGAGAATTACCCCAATCCACGGCAACCACCACGTCACTTGATCGGGTTGAGCAACGAGAAGCACCAAAGTGCTCACACCTTCGACGGCCATCGGTAGTCCCACTACTTGACCTGTTCGACGCTGATGTTCGGCACCGACAGAAATCTGTTGGTCAACGCCTACATGGCTCAGCAACGGATAATGAACACGTTGAACCAACCAGATGAGGCCCACCATAAACAATGTTGCTGCAGTATTCGCAATCAATGCGATTTCGCTCATCGTCAAACCGTATCTGTGGTTGACAGCTCATGGGATGCCGAGCGCATGGAATATTGACGATTTGTTGGTGATATCAACGACGTGAGATGAAAACTCGTGATGACTAAATTGCCGATGCCGTTTTGTGCACAATGACGCAGTACACAACTGTGCTCACGATGTCGATCGCAACAACCCAACGAACGCGTACGCCTTGTGCTCCGGCCCACATCAAGTGTCGACCGATCGGGCGTACTGCTAAAAGCCCGATGGCGAGAGCTTTATGGTTCCGACCTGGTTTGGCCATCCACCGTCCGATTCGACCAAGCTTGACCATCTGCGTGGGGCCGTGTCGTCGTCCGATCAAAAAGTGAAATGGATCGGTGAGCGACAAGCGCAAAGTTGCGAGCAAAACAAACGGGAGGAGCGGCATTTGTCCCGCCGCCAAACCCATAAAGACGATTCGTGGACTCAGCAACATCAAGGCCAACGGATTACCCAACAACAACGGCGTACATGCAGTGCCAATGAGTGAGATACCCGACATGGCCATGATTGGGAGCACCGTGGGATCAATCCGCTTGATCAAAGGGCGATCAATTTTCTTGATCAAAGGAGGGTCAATCGGCTTGATCAAAGTGGTGTTCACATAACGAGAGTTTCGCAACCCCAACTTTCGGGAGAGCAAAGTTCATTGCTCTACTTGGCAAACAACTTCTGAACAAAATCCTTTGATGAGAATGAAAAGTGCGAGATTTTGGTGTTGTCGATCTCTCGTAGGTATGACTGCAATGGCCAACCCCGACCTATCCGATATCGACGCCATCACGATGAGGCGGCTCCGCATCATGAGTTCGCTTTCAATCGGAATCTTTGGACTGATCGGAATCGGATTCTTCATCATTTTCCGCAAAGACGGAGAAATTTCTCTCCAGGCTCAACAGCGTCAAAATCTCGTTCTTGCCGCCAGCGGAATTGCCCTTCTAGCAGGAGGAATAGCACTTTTGGTGATCACCTTTTGGGGCCACTACCGCTCGCTAGATACAGCATGACTCATCCGAAATCGCTAATTCAGTTGACTTTGCCGTTTCAAAGTGATTGCCTATCAACCGTTATGTCTCTCCAGAACACTCCGTCGATCTCCACGATCTCATGGCCAGTGTTCTCCTTCGCGCCTGTGAACACGTTCGCCGTTAAGCACGCAGGCATGAAGCATGCAGCCGCCAAAACTGCCTATATGGCAGCCGGCTTTGCAGCGGTGAATACCAAGCGTTCACCCCAGCGGCTCAGGGAGTCACTCACGTAGGTCACATACCAACGTCGAGAATCCTCACTGAGGCCGCTGGGAAATCCCAGTGGCCTTTTTCGTTTTCCCGACCCAAACCAAACACTCGAAACCACCACAAACCAATAACAACACCCAGAAACAGAGAACACCATGACCATGATCCTTGAAGCCCCCATCAGCATCGAAGAAGTTGAATTCACAGAAGTCGTCACGTTTGCTTCAGTGAAGCAGACTGCTCGTTGCGCCGACGGCAACGGCACGTTGACACCCCTTTTCTTCAGCGACGAGAACATCGACATCGCCCGCGCCAAAGCAATCTGCGCCCGATGTGCCCTATCAACAACATGTCTTGAAGGCGCCCTTGAACGTGACGAGCCCTGGGGCGTGTGGGGAGGTGAACTCATCGAAAATGGACGCATCGTGGTCGACCGGCGACCCCGGGGTCGACCCTCGGTGTTACCGAAGCCGATTTTGGTGATCGATGAAGATCGCACAATTCGCAGTATCTCGAGCGTTAGTGAACAGAAGAGTTACGAGGTGGCCATTCGAGTCGCTTAGTCACATCACGTAATCATCCACATTCATCTCGGTGGTGGGCAACGCTTGACGACCCCATCACTGCACCGGGAGATCCCGGCCGCAGTATCCCCCCAGTCTGCGGCCGGGCATCCCTGA
>Ga0315909_10002403_pt1 | contig 24006 bp, 35 predicted proteins | sample LakEriMetagenome_11_FD_203527 | JGI IMG/M metagenome (GOLD analysis project Ga0315909, IMG submission 203527) | Freshwater fungal communities from buoy surface, Lake Erie, Ohio, United States - Buoy 2 MA125 | ecosystem: Environmental > Aquatic > Freshwater > Lake | place: USA: Lake Erie, Ohio...
TAAAGATAACGGAACAGAGGATTGTAATCACGGATGTTGTTGTCAGCAAGAATCTGACGAATCTCCGTGAACTTTTCTTTCTTGTTCTTACCCGACTTCAAAATATCAACGATGGTAGAATAGAAGTTATTCTGAACAAGTGTTGACTTATCAAGTTGAAGTTTACCGTCGAGAATACAACGTTGCATTGTATTCAGAACACGGCGAATATCAGGATAAGTAAGATTGATAATTTGTGCAACGTCTTCCTTCGAGAACTCCACTCCTTCGCCTTCAAGGATTCCAATCGTATGGATGGCAACATCTTTCTTTGACGGTGGAACAATGTTGAAGATTTGACAACGAGATTGAATCGGGTCAATAATCTTATCAACATAGTTGCACGTCAAGATGAAACGCGTGGTCTTACTAAACGTCTCCATAATATTACGGAGAGCCGCCTGAGCGTTCGGTGTGAGATAATCAGACTCATCGAGAATGATAATCTTCAAACCACCGAAACCGATTGACGATGCGAACTGCTTGATTTTGTCTCGGACAGTATCAATGGAGTTCTCGTCGGAAGCATTGATGTAAATGTAATTATCTTTTGCGATTGTGTTGGCTACAATCTTGGCAAGTGTTGTCTTACCACTACCGGCATCACCATAAAGAAGAAGGTGTGGGACATCGCCTGATTGTAGGTATCGTTTGAATGTTTCCTTGATTGTTTCATTACCGATATAGGTATCAAGAGATTGAGGACGATACTTCTCTACATAGAGAGTGTGTTGTGTATTGAACATTGTGAAACCTTGTTGTTTTGAATGAGATACAATATACGAAATTTTTGGGACATTTCCAAACGGAAAATAAGGTTCAAAATTTGAAGTATTCGTTCACAATTGAAGTGGAAATCTTCTCATTTTCAATTGACTTCACCACGGGTTTCAATCTTTCTTTTGCAATTTCAATATACTCTGGATTTATTTCACAACCGATATATTGACGATTGTTTTCTAATGCAACCAATCCAGTTGTACCGGCACCAAAAAATGGATCAAGTATGATTCCTTCTTCGGGTGAACCGGCTAAAATACATGGTTCTATAAGTGCAGGTGGATATGTTGCAAAGTGTGCACCTTTGAATGGTTTAGTTGGAACCGTCCACACAGACCTCTTATTTCGTGTTTCATAGTGATTTGTAGTTAGTCCACTCATTCTTGTTTTACCGGGTGTATTATTCAGTTTTGTCACATCTCTATTACGAGAAGATGTATCAGTTGAAGTTGCCGGCTCTTTTATTGATTCGTTATCAAAGTAATACGTCTTTGATTTTGAAAACAAGAAAATATACTCGTGAGACTTTGTACATCTATCCGTAACTGACTCCGGCATTACAGATGGTTTATTCCATATAATATCTTGACGAAGATACCAACCATCTTGACGAAGCGCAAAAGCAACCATCCACGGAATTCCAACAAGATCTTTTGATTTTAGGTCTCCAACTTTTTTCTTGAAAGACATTGCACTTTCTGCTTTACTTCTATCTGGATCTGGATTGGATTGAAACCCACCGACTTTATTCCTGTCACCTTGATTGGAAACATAAGTATCGCCCAAATTCAACCAAAGAGTTCCGTCATCCCGAAGAACACGGCGAACTTCGCGGAATACTTCCACTAAATTTTGCACGTATTCTTCGGGAGTGGATTCAAGACCAAGCTGATCATTGTGACCATAATCACGAAGACCCCAATAAGGTGGAGATGTTATACATACATGAACAGAATTATCTGGTAAAGTTGAAAGAGTTTCTAAACAATTACCTTCTAATATCACATTTGTATTCATATCAATAGTTATCCCCACAGTATTCTTCTATTGCTAACTTTGCCTTTTCTTCACTTATGTAAATACCAAGTAAAAGAAATTGACGATCTGATTCATTCCAACCTCTGGCAGACCAATGGTCATCAAATCTGTTGTGAACTAATTCACCACAAACTTTTCCTTCGGGACTTACATAATACTCTGTGCGATGTAGGTAATCACCCTTCTTCCAATAGAACTCTTCCATATTAGTTGTTCTCCAACTTTACGAGGAAGTACCGCGTTTCAAATCCATCAATCTCAAAGTCAACCTTTGCAAGTCCTTCCGATGAAACGTGCATCGTTCCACCATTCAAATCCTTGTTAGCGGCAAGAACTTCACGGAAATACTTTGCGGAAAATGAGATTGGGTCAATATCTTCTTGAACATCACACTCAATGTCAAGTGAGATTCTGTTAGAGTTCGTGTTAGAATAACCAATAACAATTTGATACTTACCCAACTTTGGATTCTTCATAACCGTGAAGTGTTCAATTTCAGGAAGTGCTGACTTTGCCTTGATGAACTTGTCAATGAATTCCTTTGTAATCTTGATTGACATTTGAAACGGTGGGAGTTGCTTCAACTCTGGTGTTGGTGGGATGACTGCCATATCGGCCAACATATAATTCACGGTTGTTGAGTTGTCATCAATCGTGAGAGCAAATGCCTTTTCTTGTGCAGAGTTCACATTGAAGTTTACATCTGTTCCAAGAACTGAAAGCAACTTTACAAGAAGGTCTGTGTTGTAAACACCAAAGTTAGATGGTTGTCCACTAAACGTGTTCATCTTTACTTCACCAACCACCGACTTATCGTCGGAAATAAAACGTGTTGAAAGGGAACCATTGCAGTTCCATGCAACCGATTGAATCAAACCATTCAGGTGATACTTACTAATGAAGTTACTCAACCTTGACTTTTCCATAACTACTCCTATACAAAACTTGTTTATTAGAAATCAAAATAATTCGAGATAATACCAGCGGAGATTTTCTTGTTCTCTGCTTGACGATGAATTGGAGCCAGACGCTTTTCAGCAACTTCAATATACTCTGGATTCAACTCACAACCGATATACTTACGACCATGCTTGAGAGCAACAACACCAGTTGTTCCTGCACCAAAGAACGGGTCAATAACAATACCATCTTCTGGTGCACCAGCAAGAACACATGGAACAATAAGTTCTTCTGGATAAACTGCGAAGTGTGCTCCTTCGTAATTCTTTGCTGTCACGTTGACATTCCAAACAGAACGCTTGTTTCGGAACCCATCGTTCTCTGGTGCATTACCTGAATACGAACCTGGCTTCTTCGGGTCTTTCTTTCCACCAATCGGTGAAAGGAACTTCTTGTCCAACTTTGCAACTGAACGTTCGCGGATTGCTTCATAGTCAAAGTAATAATCTGGATTCTTGGTCATCAAGAAAATATACTCGTGGGACTTTGTGCATCTGTCCGTCACAGATTCAGGCATCGGATTTGGCTTTGCCCAAATAATATCTTGACGAAGATACCAACCATCATCTTGCATTGCCATAGCAACACGCCACGGAATACCCATAAGGTTCTTTGGTTTTAGACCTTGAACATTTGTTTTCTTGAATGTTCCGTTTGTAGTTCCAGCATTTGATGATTGTACCTTTGAAGCTTCACCTAAACGAACTACACCATCTGCGTAAGCACCCTTACCACTTCCAGCATAACTATCACCCAAGTTCAACCAAAGAGTTCCGTCATCACGAAGGACACGACGAATTTGTGCAAACACCTCGACCATCTTGTCTATATATTGTTGCGGTGTTTCTTCTTGACCAATCTGACCATCTTCCCCGTAATCTCGGAGACCATAGTAAGGTGGGGAAGTAACACAGGTGTTTACAAAGGCATCAGGTAATTGTTTGAGGGACTCAATACAATCGCCTGGTAAAATGATATTTGTTTCCATAACAATCCTGTTTGTTTTACTTATGTTCTAATATACGAAATGATTTTGGGATTTCCAAATGAAAAAGGAACCCGAAGGTTCCTTTTTTTGAATCTTTCGGTTTGGTCAACTCATTTTCTTTATGATTTCAAATCCAGATTTTATCTCACTCAAAACTACATCGGTTGCAACGTAAGCTTGAGCGAATATGTTCTTTACAGGTGTATTTTGTTCTTGACCAGTCACATCAGCAACGGCTATTTTACTGACATTTATTTTTTCATCGTTAGTGTAAAACTCTTCAACACCGACCCAATATGTTGGTGAGTCTGGTTTGCTTCCTTTTCGTTTTACATAGAAAGCTGAACTGTTGACAAAGACTTTCTTTCCGACGTAGTTGGATATTCTTTTCTCTGACTCTTGAATTGTTCTCACACTTTTCGGCATCATTTTAGAAGCAGGTGTTCTTTCAAGACGTTTGTTTGATTCTATCTTATCCATCTGAAAAGAATTCATTGTGTATTCATTCAGAAGGTCTTTCAATTTTATCATGCACATTCTCCGATAAAAAATTCATATATCAATAAATATGGCGGTTAGAAAGAAAAGAACTTCTGTGCATTCTTTTTATGTTCCGACGGGAATTCCCATTTGAGTGCGTCATAGAAAGCACGGAGTTTACCGTCGAGTTCAGAGTTGAACAACTCGTGAGCATCAAAGTGGTCTTTCACAAATTGAATAATCTCATCGGGGTCAGAGTCTCCACGAAACGCAAGTTCTTCCAAACCATATCTGTTGTTCTTCAAGTAAGCAACCTTCACCTTATCACCATTCTTGATTGGTGGATACTTTGGTGGACACTTGAACATCTTCAACAACTTGTTGTAGTTGATTGCTGCTTTGACGTGAGATGGTGTTCCCTTGGCAAACGTTCCTAACACGGCATCCTTGATTGGTTCTTCATACTTCTTGATGTCTTTGATAGAAGAATTCTTTGCAACCTCAGCAAACAAAACATCGTTCAACTGACGTTTGAATCTCAAAACATTCTCATCAATATCATCCTTGTCTTTTGACTTCAAAATATCAACAAGGGCTTCCTTCATGAACTTTTGGAATGACTTCGGGAACGAAGAACGAACAACGTCGAGACCAGTCACCTTCAACTCATCCATCGGAACTCCGTTGTCTGAAATAACCCATAGGGCATATCGCTTCTTCTTTACCCAGAATCCAGTACGAGCAATCATTTCCTGTTTGATTTCAAGTCGGTGCTTCTCTGTGTTGAAGAACTTCTTGGAGAACACGTTGTAGAAACCATTGACATAGTTTTGAACTTCCGTGGCAATCTCGTAAATCTTACCCGTCATCAATTCCATATCGTTCGGGTCAATGTCTGGAAAACGATTCTTTACAAGTGGAAGACAAGAAACGAACACAGAGTCGGTATCAACGTACTGAACATGGTCAACAAAAGTATCTTCATGTTTATTTATGTATTTTATCTTCATCGACCACTACCTCATATAATTTATCTAGTGTTTCATTGTATCTGTAAAATTTACATCCAATCGTCTTTATGATTTCCCACTGACGGCGTATATCGGATTCTTTTAGGATGTTATTGTAGACATCAATATAGTGATGTTTTTCATCATATTCAACAATTATATTTCTATGCGGATCATAGAAATCTGGAAAATATCCAAGAGATTCAATTTTGTATTGGTATTCATTCTTCCCAATATATATTCCGTCTAGTCCCATCTCGGACTCCAGTTTTTTAAAGTAGTCTACTTCTTTTGGATTGTAGTTAGGCATCATTGGACTATCTCCAAACTTAGTTCTTTCTATTCTTTTTATAGCCGAAATCCTTTGTCTTTTTCTAGATTCATCAGAGTGTCTTGCACCCTTAAACGAATTTTCGTTTGACATATGCCACTCTTTTGTTTTCACAGACAAATGGCGTCTTTCTTCGATGTTTTGAAATCTTTGTTTACTCAACTCAGATATTTTCGATTTAGTTTCGGCGGAATGATTTTTACCTTTGAACGGATTATCGTGTGTTTTATAATACTCTTTTTGACGCCGCGATATTAATTCTCTAACTTCTTCGGATGACATCTTCTCTTTTATCTTATCCGATATATTTTTTTTAGCTTCATCAGAGTGTTTCTTTTTGTAGAATGGGTTTTTTTCACCACGAATATCGGCATGATTTTTTTTCAAGTTTTCCTTATGATCTTCTGTAAATACTCTACCTTTCAAACTACACGGAGAACATAAAGAATTCGAAACTATCGCTTTATTGAAATAATACTTATTCGTGGTTTTCAACTCCTTATTACATTTTGGGCAATATCTAACATATTCCATGTAATTCCTATTTTATGTGTTAATATATCTTTACATATAAATATGAGTCAATTGAAAAATCTCTACGGTCTATTCGGTCTATCAATAATTTCGTCCGTCTCTAATAACTCAGAGGCTTTTATTGTGGTGATAATACCGCCTCTTAATACAGGAATTGGATTGTTTGCATAATATACTCGTGTTGAATCATCTTCCATAATAACTTCAATTTTGTATCCAAGTTCCTTATTATACTTCATATTGATTGCATATTCCGTTTTTTTGATAACGGTTTGACCAGATAGTGTAACCGCCTCTGCATTATCAACATCATACCATCGCCATGCCGGAAGACCTAAAACTCCATAAAGGGAATTGAGAAGAATCTTTTGAACCAACTGCCTCTTCTTGTAGAACTCATATTTTTCAGTATCACCTGACTTACCCCACTTCTTCATCTCGTCTTTATATTCAACACGCTTGTTAAACCATTCATTGAGTACGGCAGGAATAAGTCCTGTAATGTTTGTATTATACATCACACCATTTGATGCGACGGTGTACTTGTACTTGTCCAAGAACACTTTTAGCTTCTCTTTGCTTACGACTTCACCGTTGATAAGATATTCATCCTTTTGTCCCCTCAAAAATTCGTCGGCATCCCAATCCAAAATCTTGGCTACCTTTGTTTCGGGTGAGATGTTCAGAGTCATAATAATTGACGGATATAGAGATGTCAAGTCCAAGTCGTACATCCACTCATACTTTCCAGGAACAGGGTCTTTCACAAAGGCACCAATGAAACCTTGTTCACCAGATTCTTTGAGTGCATCCATCTTCTCTCGTCTGTCAGCTGGTTTATTCGGAGAAACAATATTACCAGCACGTTTGAGATAAGTGAGAAGAGCACCTTCAAGATACTTTGATGAATACACAAAGTCCTCGTAAGGAACGTGACCAACGTGACAAATACCACGAACCAAATCAATGTATTGTAACTTCTTATCCAATTCAAGGATAAGTTCAACGTCAGTAATGTTATACTCAATGAATGTCTCGATGTCATTTTCCATAAGGTCGTCAAGGTTTCCTTCGTACTCAACCTTACCACGTCCTAATTCAAGAGTAGCCACGGCGTTGAGTGCATACGATGGAAGTTCCTTGTAAGAAAACTTCTTATACACAACCATGTAGTCAAGTGTTGAGATACCACCGATTGTCCAACGTTCACGATACGGTGAGTAAAACATCTCACCGATAGGAGAAAGACGATGTGCCGTCTTCTTACCAAGAACTCTCTTGATACGATTGTAAAGATATGGAATATCGAACTTGTCAATGTTCCAACCCGTGATAACGTGTGGGCCGATTGCCTCCATACCGTCAAGGAATTTGAGAAGAAGGTCTTTCTCGTTTCCACACGAAACAATATGACGGTTTCCAATTGTTCTGGACTCTACACGTTTACGTTTGTCAAGAACTAACATCGTGTATTCGTTTGTTGCTGAGTCATGGTATGCAATTGAAGTGATTTCGTTATTACCTAACTGTGGGTCTGGTAGACCTGTAATCATTTCAACCTCAATGTCGAATCCCATCGTTACGATACCTTCCGACGGCATATCGGAATCACCGTACATATCTACAAGAACCCGTGTTGTTTCAGGAACATCGGACTCAAAAAGGTTCGGGTCATTCTTTACAAACGAATGAACACGAGTAAGTTTATCACCGTGAATAGATTGGAACTTTCCATTCGGGTCTTTCTTGTAAGCATACGGTTGGAAGTTGAAGTGCATGAGACCTTTCTTATCGTCCCACACCCAAGCTTCGTTTGTGTTTGTCTTTACGAAAATGTTTTGATACATTCTTTAATACCTTAAAAATACAAGTGTTGTTTCGTGTGTCTTACAAAGAAACTTATAATCCCAATTTCGTCGGAACGTGAATCCCGCACCCGGCGCATTATTCACAGTTATCAATTTATCATGGAGAGTAAACCCAGCTTCTCTTGCCATATTTTGAAAGAGTGAATCCATGTCGAGTAAACCACCATCGCCACGACGAACTGTTCCAACCGTGAAGATAAGTGGATGAAATTTCTTTTCTTTATAGTTCGATGTCTTTATCATCCCTTTCAGATTTTGAAACATAATACGAATTTTTTCGTTAAATTCCAAATCTGTCATATGTGAAAGGTCTCCCTCTCCGCCGGAATATTTTTCTATCCCATAATACGGAGGGCACGTAAAAACCGCATCAAATTCTTTATCAGGGTAAATGGCTTGGGGTTGAGTTCCATCTCCAACTTGGATGTCCCATTTTTCTTTGAATTGCTTTTCTTTAATCTTGATAGAGTTCTGCTCAACTGTCTGGCTGCATGAGTCGATGCCATAATAATTCCTTCCTAATCTCAATGTCATAAGTGAACGAGTCCCCCGACCTGCAAATGGGTCAAGAATGTCCCACCCTTCCTCTGTGTAGTATTTGAGTATAAACTCGGCCTGTGTTGGGTTGTAAATCGAATACCGCATATTCTTTGCATACCCACCACCACGGGCGGTTGCTGCTCCGCCGTTTACAACGCCTACATCATCCGTGTCATCAATGAATTCCATTAGGTGTTTGTCTTTGTCAAACTTCATTACGGAGGTGGGGATGCCTCCGAAGTAATCTTTGAAGAAAATTTCATCTTCTTCTTGTTGAGAAAGTTGAAAGAATTTTGAAATGCTTGACATTAATTAGTCTTCGGACATGAATGTATAGTTGCGTTGACGGTAATCGGGAACTACGTTGAATGTTTCTAAAAATTGATCATGGGTGTATGCCGAAAAATTCCTACCGTCGACTACGACATAGTTTCCGGCGTACACTCGATTGTTGTTCGGTAATGTAATCGAAAAAAGACTATTATCGATGAAATCATTCTGATAAAACAGACCAAACTTTCTACAAAATTGTTTGGCCGATTCTTCCTTACCGTCAAAGAAATAGGCAAAGAATTTTGTTTTCTTTAATTCAACGTGTATAAGTTCCATTCGCAATTCCTCATGTTTTATTTTGGTAAATACTGATCTGAATTTGTGATATAGATTCTTTCAGAGTCATGTTTCTTAAAGACTTCAAAACTCTCTCGTTCATAATTATCTCCATCAAGTAAAAGAACAAATCTTAAATTTGTATTTGGATTTTTTTCAACGTAAAGTTCCATATCTTTAATGATGTTAATCATTTCATGTCTTTGTTGATTTTGGGCACCACCCTTTGTGGTTGTGACCTTTGCCATAATATAATCTTGATACTTCTTACCCTTACAGAAAAAGTCCATACTATGAGTAGTTCTATCTTCGTCTTTTTTATACTGACCAAACTTACCTGTACCGACGATAAACCTGTATGATTTCTTTCCGGTAGCAGGTAGTTTCTTTACTTTTATACCGCGTTGTTTTAGGTATTCAGATTGCAACTTCTCACTTTGATTTTGTTTTACAACAGGTTTGGCAAAACAAGATGCAATCACTATATCATCAATTATCTTTTGATATAAATCACTTGGAGAAAAATCTTCATCGAAATTATGACGGTATATGTGATTCTCTACTTTTTCTCTCAACCATTTTAATTTTTTGTTTTTTGGGTTTTCAAGTAAAGTTTTTGCAGAGTCTTGTACTTCTGGAATATTAACGTCTTTACTTTTGTTTTTATTACGAGAAGTATAAAAATCCATGAAACTCATATGACACCAAAAAATTTGTTTAAACCTATTTCGTTTTCTTCATTTTCAAGCTGTTCGGACAGAACATTCGTCAATCTTTGATCTGCAATATCAGAATACTCTTTTGAAATTTCACTTCCGATATACCTTCGATTTTGTAGTATAGACATCTTTGCAGTTGTTCCGCTACCCATGAATGGGTCATATACTATATCGTTTTCATTAGTCCATGTGTGAATATGACGACGTACCAATTCTTCGGGGAATATTGCCGGATGTTCAAAAGCAATCAAATCACTTGTTGATTTATACATACCATTTTTCAAAATCCAAACATTATTTTCGATACCCATTTCAGCAATAGGTTTACCACTCATACCAGGTACAAGTTCACCTTTTTTGTTTCTGAATTTACGAGAGTGTCTTACAGAACCGGCTTGAACATTCTTCTTCATGATAGGATTAAATGTGTTTGGTTTTCCTTTTGAAAGAACAAACATATATTCAAACACCTGATTATATCTTGTCTTTTGTGGGAATGGTGTACCAGTTTTCTGATATATCATAGTGTCATAAAGATTGAAACCGAGTTCCTTAAAGTAAAGTGCTTGCCTAAATGAAGTACCCGTTTCACTACCATTGACCGTGGCATCACTGACGACCCAAACAACAACACCACCTTCTTTTGTTACTCGATATAATTCTTTTGCAATATCTTCGAACGGGAAAGAATATCCGTTATACGTTCTTAAATCATCGTATGGTGGAGATGTTATTGTGCAGTCAATAAAACCAGATTCCATTTTTGCCATGGTATCAAGGCAATTTTCATTATAAATTTTATCTAAAACAATCATAACAATTTACTTACCTATTATCTTTCTAATCATGTCCACATTCTTTTTCAACCAATTACCGAGATAGGATTTACCGTCCTTTGACATTGACCAAGTATTACTTACTTCGTGTTCGACTGGCATAATAACTTCATCTATTGAGTCTGCGTCATTGTGCATGGAACGGAGAATACTTTTTGTCTTGTGTCTAAATCGTCTGTGCCAAATCTTCTTATCATACTTTTCTGAATCTGCACCAGTATGACCGGCAACAGGAACCTTCTTATAACTTCTACTCATACTATCCTCCATATTACGGATTGATAAACTGAAATGAGACCTGTCTACACATAATTATTGTTGAACACTTGGGAGACCTTTGTTGAATAGAAGAAACTTTTTGGGACTATCCATCATGGCGTGTGGTTCCGTTATATTCACCAATAATTCATTTGGTAATATACTCAATTCCACCGAAACTTCCAAACCATTTTTTAGTGCAACTTGGATTGGTCACTCGACTGTTCTTATTCAAATAGGCAATACCACGATACTCACCGACCCTGTTATGTTTGACCGTATTGGTTTGTATGTACTTGGTTATACAATTGGATTGCAACGATACACAAAACCAGCGATACCCGTTGAACAATTACCAAAGATTGATATAGTTTTACTTTCCCATGCCCATATAGACCACATGGACTTGGAAACTCTAAACTGGCTAACCGAACGTAGTCCAAATCAAATCAGTTGTATTACCGCAAAAAATACGGCGGACATAATCAATGATTTGAAATGGAAGTCTCTAACAGAATTAGATTGGAATGAATCCATTTCAATCAATGGAGTCAACATCATAGGAAGAGAAGTTCTTCACAATGGCTGGAGATTACCAGGAGAGAAATGTAGACGTGATGGTTATAAAAGAACGGGGAGAAGTTACAATGGTTATGTTATAGAACGTGATGGCTTGAGGATTGCATTCGGTGGTGACACTGCGTTTACGAAATCATTTACAGAGTTTGGAAATACAGATGTTTCTATAATGCCTATTGGTGCATATCAAGGATATTCAGATAACCATTGTACACCAGAAGAAGCACTACAAATGACAAAGATGATGAAGTCTCCCGTCATTCTACCTATTCATTTTGGTACGTTTCACCAAAGTTCAGAACCTGTGTGGGAACCTATACACAGACTTATGAAATACACAGAAGGTATTGAAATTGTTGGTACAAAGGTTGGATATCGATTTAAGATATGATACCAACAACCAACCTACCGTCTTCTGAATACTGTATCTCACAATGTTCTTTCATCCATTCTACCGACCGATAATGTTTAATGTGGTTTACGTCATCAAACATAATGACTTTTTCTTTTAAGATTTCTTTTGGTAAACTGATAACTTTTTGAAATTCTAACAGACCAGTGCCACCAGAAGAATCTAAAAATACAAGTTGTCTTTCTGGGTTTGTTATCAACTTCATAAGCAAATCTTCTTGTGGTGGTTTTGAAACAACATCATTCAGTTCGTGTTGATAATACCAACGAGGGTTCTCGTGGTCAAATTTTACCCCAAGTTCAATCATCTTATCTGGATTGTTTGTCCACTCATCATTCTTAATGAACTCAATCATCTCATTCAATGGAAGAGAATATGCATGGTGAACTGTTGTGTTCTTAAAGTTTTCAAGGTTTACTTTTGCGGCTATGAAATTCATACCGTGACATTCTATTGTGTCAAATGTTAAACCTGTTTTTGCAAGAATCTGTGATGAGCCCATACCATCATATGCACCGGTCTCAACTATTGATTTTATATTATGTTTCTTGATAATCTCCGAAATAAACTTCTCGTACACATTACCAATTAGACGTGTACTATACTGTAACATATTAGAGTTCAAGGTTCCTCCAGTCAGTTTTTGCAGCGTGAGTTATTGCCCACTTACCCATAATGTTTGCAACTGAATAATAGTTTTCATTACAAGGTTTATCAAGAAATGAGTCTTCGAATATAAATGGACGGTTACGAACCTTCGTCATAAATTCACCAGGTTTACCAAATGAACGTGTTGTGAAAGGCATCTTCTTACCATATCCAGGTATATCGGCACAATGGTTAGTTCCAATTAACATTCCCATCTTTCCTTTTGGAATGAAAAGAATTGTGTCTTGGTCAAACTCTTCACCTAGCTGACGTAGGTCATTTTCAAGAGTACCGCGATCTTTTAGATCAACAACAAAGTAAACATCTTCTTTAACTTCTACGGCATTTGGTTTACCAAAATTTTCTATGTAAGTACCGTCAACTTCCGTCACACCATAACCCAATCGTTCAAGGATTGCATACAGTTTTCTGTTTCGCTTTTTGTTATCTTCTCGTGAATATGGTTTATCATCGGGACCACCGCATCCTTCTTTTGCACGGTGAGCGGTGACTGTACCACAATCATGTTTTTCCATGTGGTGAACCACACGGCTCAAACTTGTTTCATTTATACGAGTTGGTTGCATTTTGTCTAACATTATATTCTCCATTTAGATACATCAATAATATACACATAAATATCGAAACTTCAAAGAGATTTCTTTTCCACATGACGTTCCCATATACCTTTTAAGATTGCACTCAAAAAATACCAACCCGTCCAAACACCTACGATGAGGGAGACTGTGGCTCCACCCAACGAAAATATTAGGACGGGTAATGGTAAAACTTCTAAAAACATAAATCAGTTGACGTGTGGAAAGAACTTATATCCTGTTAATTCCTCAACCTTTGAAACTGGTACAATATATGATGTCCAATCTAACTTTCTAATACCATTTATATTTGGCATAAGAACCGCAATCTTTTCTAACTTCTCTTGTCCTGGCTTCTTGATAAGCATAATCTTGAATACCCATTGTGGAATCGGGAATGTTTGATTCTTCTTGTTTAGATATTCCGTCGGTTTACCTTGTTCGTAAACTGGCCCGATGACAATCCAAAACTCATACGTTGAATCCTTACACATCTTTTCAACCCATCTCTCACAATCCAACCACGGGCCACGATTCAATTCAGGTCTTTGTGGAAAGACATTTGACATAACAAATGTTTGACGGTTTGCCTCATTTGTTGTTGTTCTTTCCTCTGAACGAACACCGTGTCCTTTATCAAAACCTGATTTTTCAAAGTCAGTATTTGTTGGTCTCGGTAAATCTATTGGTAGAAGTGAGTCTTTGAAGAACGGCCCATGAAATCTTGGAACTGTTCCAAAGTCATCTTTACCAAGTCTATGTAGAACGTAGTTTGAAAATCCTGTGGTTCTATTGAATGAGTAAACAAACTCACCACGTTTGATGATGATACCATCGTTGAACTTTGCAGGTAATCCCCACTTCTCATGGGAGCCTCGTTGTGCATAAGACGATACAACTGATAATGAAAGTAATACCGAAACTAATATTGATTTGAAAACTCTTGTCATTCGATTCTCCGATTGTGATTAGATACCTGTACTGCCGAAGCCACCCTGTCCCCGTTCTGTTGACGAAAGTTCTTCTACTTCTTCCAAATAAATAGTTGGGTATGGTAGAATAATCAGCTGACCAATCTTTTCGCCGACTTCATATCGGTCTTCTCGTTGAAATGTATCTTTTTGTTTGTGGAATCTCAACTTGATTTCTCCACGATAACCTGAATCAATTACACCGACGGAATTCTTCAAGTAAAAGTTTTCCTTCTTTGATACAGATGAACGAGGGAAAATAAGTCCAACATATCCATGTGGGATTTCTACGGCAATACCTGTCCCGTACTCAATGTATGGGGCATTGACAATTGAACTTACAGTATGTGCAGTTAGGTCAAGACCAGCGTCACCATCCTTTGCATAAGATGGTTTGACGGCATCAACATACAACTTCTTGAATTTCACCTTCAATTTATTTTGAGATTGAGTGTATTCGTAATTTACATCTTCAGAACCTGTCCACATATTTACCTCACTTGATTGCTTGTTCGTAAACTGCCTTTGATTGAATACCGACGAATCGGTTTGTCTCGACTCCGTTCTTCATGACGATTACCACGGGGATAGAACGAATACCCATAGCCGTTGCTTCTGCTTGGTTGGCATCAACGTCAACTTGTTCATAATTAACAGAAGGATTTTGTAATGCAATTTCTTGCATAATAGGATAAAGTGCCCTACATGGACTGCACCAAGTTGCGGTGTAATGTTTGATTGTTGTCATCTTACTTCCTTAAATTCAAGAATACCTAATGAGTGAGTCTTTTGCTCACCGTTAATTGTCAAATGTGATTCGTGGTAATGTCCGTGATACCACGAGAAGTTTGGGTTAGAATCATATACATCGTGATAGAGAGACATCATTTCGGCTTGTGATTTCAGAATATCTCCCATCAAATTTTCATCTCGTTCACACCAATACTTTAGATTATCTGATGTTGTTCCAAATGGTGAGACAGGATGATAAACATCATGGGTAAACAGAATGTCTATCTTTTGGCGAATTCCTCGCTCGAACGAATAATATCTGGATGAATTTTTGTGTTGATAAATTTCTGATTTCCAATAGTCAATACCCTGCGTTCTTCTACTACGGTCAATAGAAACGGCACCGCCAACAAAATAACAAGACTTACCATCTATCTCCTGTATAGAATCATCACAGACAAAATGAATATTTGAAAATTCATACCCACATCCTTCATTCCAAAAGCTAGGGTTATCGTGATTACCACGAATAACATAGAGATGTGAATCCTTTTCTTTGAGAAAGTGATTGATTGTAGTCAAACGATCATGGTCTCTCTTTGGTCTTTCAAATCCAAGACCAAAGTCACCAAGTTGAACAAAGTTCACGGGTTCTCCGGCGGATTCCATAATCTCCACCATACCATTTTGAATCTTTCCGAACTCACCGTGAATGTCACCGATTGCAATAATCATACTGAAACCTTTTGTTGATAATCTTTAATATACGAAATGTTTAAACCATAAACAAATATGGTTTCCACTTTTCGTGGAGTTTTGTATTGTGTGTTAGAAAGATAAGATGATTCGGTTGTTTTGGTTTTTGTTTTAGATACAGACCGACTTCTTCCGGTGTTTTATTGTCTTTCTTATTATTACACCGTTGACAAGCAGTCACAACATTCTCCCATGTTGTTTTACCGCCATAACATTTTGGAACAACGTGATCAATCGTCAAGTTATCTTCTGTTCCACAATAAACACATTTTCCGTCATCTCGTTTGAATATATTTTTGCGGTTCAACTGGACACGTCTCCATGCGTTTGTGCGGAGACTTCTTTTCAATCGAATGATAAGTGGTCGCGGTATAGATTTCGTTGGAGAGTGCATTGTTTGTTCAGAATGTTCAACGAGGTCTACCTTGTCTAACCAAACAAGTGAAACCGCTTTTCTTACCGTTGTAAGTGCCAACGGTTGATACGACTGGTCTAATACGAGAACATTTTTATTTGACTTCATACTTGCTCCTTGAAACTCTACACATAAATATAACAATGGGGGTAAACCAAATTGGAGAACCCCCATTGTTTAAATTAAATGTGAATGGTCATTACATAGTAATTGTAATGCCGCCCTTGCGAACGTCGGCACTCATATTCTTGCGACGACCCTTCACACCAAGATTACGAAGCGCTGACTTGTTCACTCGAATACGTCCATCCTGCTCAACAGAATAACGGAGAGAATCAACCGACTTTGCAGTCTTTGATGCTGACTGAATACGGAAAGAGTTTCCACCTTCTGCAACAACAGCAATCTTTTGACCTGGCTTGAAACCTGCACTACGTGAGGCTTCACGGGAAAGACGGATGCGACCAGCTGAATCAAATGTAATCATAAAACACCTATAAAAAATAAAAAATAAATGGGGTTATTGAAAATCGGATTGTCCGATTAGTTTTTGCAAATTAAATACACGACGTAGTAAATTATTGCGGTTATTGGATAGAAAATAATCGAAAGTGTATTTGTCCATCCAAAGTTAGAAACGATTGTTAAAGTGATTAGTGTTTGCAATACCGCAACAAATATCAACACCATCGTTCTTGTCATCGAATCTTTATTACTCATCATCTTCAACATAGTCCTGTTCCAAAAGTTGTTTCACCTTACGATACGATACCGACTTGATCTTCTTTACGTCGGCATTGTTGTCCTCAATCCACTTGTCAATTGGGTCGATGTAATCTTCATCGAAATTATCGAACTCGTACATTTTGTTTCCTTTGTGTTTGATGTAATACTAACTTACGAAAAAATTTTGACATTTCCAAATGATGTGGAAAACTTTTTTTAGAACCACCGAATCAGGTCAAAACGAGTGGCATACTTTGCCTTACCACCAAGACGGTCATTCACGATACTGTGGACAACCTCGACTGCATTATGTCCTGTTCCTCCGATGTGCCAATCTGTAACATCGTGGATGTCCTGTTTTTCCTTCCAATCGTAGATTGTAAACACGGTATCACCAGACTTACCCATCCACTCGGCTTGCACCTTATACCCATCACCACTACCATTCGGTTCACCGAACACTTCAACAAGTGTATCGTATGAACAAGTGATATAACCTTGAAGTGATGTTCCATTCACATTTACACCGTGTGTTGTGAATTGCGTCGTCATTATGTTAGTCCTCAATTTGTGATTGTTTGAATTTACGGCAAGCAATTTTTGCCACCTTCTTCTTCTTGTCATCTACCACTTTTGTCTTGTACCGACCGTCATAGGCACCAGCTTCAATTTGTGCCTGACGTTTTCGGGATTCGGTTGTCCCTGAATCGTTCACGAGTTTTTCTCCCTAATTTGTTTGATGTGTTTACATTCCTTACCTCTATGATAAGTATTGGCAGGACAACTACAACCCCAATAACCATTGTGGTATCGGACTGTGTAGAATGAACCCTTCTTTGAAGATTCGACCTGCCAAGACTTATCGTTGATTGATTCATTGATAGGTTTTGCCGCCGGTGTCCACTTTTCCCATCGAGAAAGAGCATCCTCATAGGTAAACTCATCGTCAACAGGAAACCAACCTGAACCGGAATACACAGCGAATCTTGAACCATCTGGTGTGTTCAAAACAACGGGTGGATAGATACTGACAATTTTATCGGGAAGTTCATTCATCGTGCGTACTCTTCAATTGTTTGTTGTGAAACTGTAATTGCCTTCACACCTTGTAACCACTTGTTGATGTGCCGAGATGTTGTTTGTGAATACTTCGTTTCAGTCCGAAGATACTCACCACGTTTTGTGTCATATACCGCGACTGGTGTTTGATACGAGAACAGAATCTCACAATTATCACGGTGAAGAACAGTCATGTTTGATGCGATATGTTTTAGTCTAATCATTGTTTTCTCCTTACCAAGATGATTGATAGTTATAGGTAATCCAAGCTTCTTGATTCTTTTCATCTTCATCCATCTCCGCGAGAATCTTCTCGATAAGATTCTTTGAATCTTCCAAGTCTGCCCAATACCATTCGTCAATTTCGGTGGAACCAAAGAAACAACCTGATGTTGTTGGAAGTAGGTCTTCGATTGCACCTTCTTCTTCGGGTGTACCCTTTGCGTTTAGAACGGTATTGATGTCTGATAAAAGTGCCTCAAATTGTTCACGAGATACAGAATGTTCCCCACAATCATCTTCTCCACCTTGTACGTTCTCAACGAACCAATTGTGAATTTGATTTGCTTTACGCCAGTAACCAACCTTCTCAATGATTGTTTGAACACGATTGAAATTGATGTTTACAGGTACACCCTTCGTTGTAAGTTCAATCTTACCAGCAACTTCTCGATGTTCGTACTCTGCACCGATGTATGTGTGCTTCGTGAGATACATATCCAAACCCATTGTCTTGTCCTTTTGTTTTGTGTGAATGTTGTTTGATTAGATTACAGATAAACACGACGGTTCATATAAAGCTCTTCGTTCTGTTCTGGTGTAAGGTGTTCACCCATCACCATCTTCATATCGTCCCACGTAGTGTACGTGATAAGGTTTGCGTGTGTGTAGTCAAAGATGTTTTCTGGAAGGCACATCGTTGAAGATTCTTGATAAAGTGAATCCCAAGCTTCTTGCTTGTCAAACGTGAAAAGATACGGCTCCCCATTATAAGGGTGGTGAGCGACGTGAAGTGAAAACATGAGAACCTCAAAAGTGTGTGAAACAGTAATACACAAATCTACGGCTTATTAGGGACACTTCCAAACGAAAAATGTGGGTGTGGATAACTTTTTAAGTCCTTATATTTCAAGGACTTACGAATGGTGGGGAAACCGTCTCCGTAAGTCCTTGATTTTAAAGGACTTAGTAAGTCCTTGATTTATAAGGGGTTAGATGTTCTTGTTCTTGAAATCTTTTCGTATGTCTTTTGCTAGACGTTGAATCTCTGATTGTAACTTTTTAAGTTGGTAGATTGCCCAAAATGAATAACCGATTCCTGATGAAAGAATCGCGACGAATGTTATCGTGAAAAATGTTGAGAAGTCCATGACCATCTCCTTTGTTGGAAAAAACTGAAACGTGTTATCGTTCTTTATTATGTTAATCGTTTAGTAATTGTTTCTTTTGTTTTGTGATACCGCACTTATCTTCGAGGACATCAAGTCTAGCAATCAACTTGTCTAATCTTGAATCCAAAGAACGTCGGTGTTCTACCCATCGTTTATCATCTGCATCTTGAATCGCATTCAACTCATTGTAAACATTCTGTGCGTTGGTGTCAATCAGCATAGACATACCAAGTTGTGTCTTAATCAAATTTTGTATCTTGACCAATCCTATCACCACACCCGTAACCAAAGCCACGACTATGACGGAGGATATGCCCAAAATAAATGATGTAATATCCATATTGTTTCTCCTTATTTCAAAGAACGATAACACGTTGTATTTGTACCCCCGACTGGATTCAAACCAGTGGCCCGCAACTTAGAAGGTTGCTGCTCTATTCAACTGAGCTACGGGGGCGTTTGATTTTGTACGCTAGCGTGGAATTGAACCACGAACCTGACCTGTATAAGAAGCCTGCTCTCACCGTTTGAGCTACTAGCGCATTTTGTTTTCAAAGTACCACCGACCGGACTCGAACCGGTACGTCCATACGGACAAAGCATTTTAAGTGCTTTGCGTCTGCCTATTTCGCCACGGTGGCATTTTATCAATATACTAAACTATTCCGATAGATACAAACTTTTCAATTTATAACAACGTCTGTAATTAGCACCTTTTGGTGTCATACCGACTTCAATCAAAGATTGTCTGACATTGAAGTTATTTGAAACTAATGAAGATAACAATTCCTCATCACTTACCATCATTCGTTTATTTTGTTTATTTCTTCCTCGAAAGGTTGAAGTTTGACTATGACAATTTGGACAGAGTGCTTCTAAATTTTCGCGTGAATCATTATGGTGATTACCATCCTTATGTTCTAATTCAAGCGATAAAGATTTACCCATCCACTCCGATATACCACACGAATTACATTTACCATCTTGTTCATAAATTACTCGTTTCCGTAAACGTTCGAATGAAAGAGTTTCAAAAGGAACTGACATTATTTCTTCGATTGCAGTTTTTGTTTTTATCTCTGCAATCTCTTTCAATCTGGAAAAGAACTTGTCTCTCTGTTCTTCTGACATTCTATCTACTCGTTGTTGATAGGTTGGGATTTTTCCAGAAAGTAATCCGCTCTTTACACTCTGACGTATTTTTTCTTTGACTTCTTCAGGACGTTCTCTTGAATTACGGCAACTCATTGAGCAATAATTCATCAAACCCTTTGATGGTTCAAATTCATTTCCACATTTTTTACAAATCATTTTCATCTCCTATGGTTCGACTTATACATATAAGTATAGGTCGAACTATATTTTTGTGAACCCGGCCGGACTTGAACCGGCGGCCCGCGGTTTAAAAGACCGCTGCTCTACCAACTGAGCTACGAGTTCATTTTCAATACATCAAAGATACAAAATTATCTTGACATTTCCAAACATTTTTTGTGGGCCTCCCCGGACTTGAACCGAGAACCTACGCATTATGAGTGCGGTGCTCTAACCATTGAGCTAGAAGCCCTATTCAACTTTACTTCTTCGTTATTCCAAATGTTGCATTTGCCCAAATCTTTATCTGGTCAGTTTGATAGTGTCTAACCAAACCACCTTCACAAAGTACAACACACCAAACATCATTTTCATACATTCCACTATTTGAAACATATATGGCGTAACCATCTTTATCACCTTCCACAACAACAGGAATAGGTTGTTTAAATTCTAACATCATATTTACCACTCGTCATCTCTCGTCCAATCTTCTTGGATGCCGTGAGCAGATTCCCATCTTTCCCACTCATCGTAATCAATCTCGTCTTGTGCCTCCGTCTCCGCCTCCAAGACTTCTTGGGGGTCTTCAAAGATGAACATTGTTTCCATGAAAGATTGAGCATCATCCGTCACAATCGACGGTTCACCTGTTGGGTCTGCAACTGAACCTGTGAAATCTGTAAGTACAGACCAAATTTTGTTGTCATACATAACCAAGTTTTCAAAACCACCCATTTCATCTACCTTGCCCGTAAACGGATTGTGGTCAATTTGAAAGTGTTGGACAATCTTACCTTGTTCAATCACGTCTTTGTTTGTAATCATTTTATCACTCTTTCGTTTGTTGATATACAATGATACGGAAAATTTCTGACAATTCCAAATACTTTTTTTAGATACCGCGATTATTCGTATGATTCACGGTCGATTTGAATGGCAACACCAAACCTCGGAATACCATCTGGTGTTTCTTGGAAATACTTGATTGTTGCCGTCTTACCGATAAGATTCTTGCGGTTCTCTAAAACCGAACGAACCCACTGACGAGAACCACGAAGTGTGGCACCAAAGTGACGACCATCGGGAAGTTCGAGGAGAAGATTACCAGCCGTTCCTGCACGGTTGCCCTTACCTTCTTCAACGTCAACGATTGTAAATTCACCATCGTAAAAGTCCTTCTTCTTCAACAATTGTTTTGAACGCTTGTTTTCATACGGTGCAATATCAACACGGATGATTGAACCTTCATAACCAGCTTCCAAGAACATCTCGTGATACTTTTGGATGTCCTCTTCTGAATGAATCTGATAAGTAGGAACCACCTTGATTTGTTTGTTCTTCAAGGACTTGACCACCTTTTTCAGTTCAGCATACCGCTCGGAAAACACACCATCCCATTCGGGCAAATCGTAGGCCCAAAACTCGATGATAGATTCACACTCTGCAATATCATCATCTGTTGGCTTCGTCTTCTTCACAAGTGAAACAATCTTGTTGAAATCATCATGGTAATCATGTGAATACAATTCACCGTCGAGGATAGCAACATCTTGTGTCAAGTGGTCAACCGTTACAAACGGCTTACCATTACGAGACATCATTGTTCCGTCGGAATTGATACAACGGAGACCGTCCAACTTTGGTTGGATAAATGTTGGATTGACAAAACAAAGGTCGGAATACTTCTCATACTTTTGAGCCAACATAGGTTCAAAGAACTTCTTTGTCTTGGTCAACTTTTCATTGTAACCCTTATCTAACTTCTTTTGGAATTTTGATTGAGCTTCTTTGAGAGCTTGTTCTTTATCCGTTGTTTCGTTGGCACGACCAACATTCTTACCGAAACAAATCGTTGGTTCTGACTTTGTGAGTTTACCACCCTTAACACCTTCGATAGTCCAAAACTTGTTGCCTTGAACTTCGATAGTCCACTCTTGTACGAGACCACGAGAATCATACTTGTATAGTGTTGGGAATGTTGTTTTCATTGGGAGACCCTTTGTGTATGAAATTGAACATACAAAGTTAGTAAATTTTCAGGACATTTCCAAACGATGTGGATAACTTTTTAAGTCCTTGATTTATAAGGACTTACGAACGTGATAAAATATGACTTACCCAATCTTGTATTGATACCGTCGGGTTCCACCCTAACATTTGGCGTATTTTTGAGTTATCCGCAAGAGTTTCCCGTGCCTCACCTGGTCGTTGTGGTACATATATTTTTTCTCCACCAATCAAATCCGCGAGTTCATTCACCGAAACATTTGTACCAGTTCCAACATTCAGAACCTCACCAAAGATTTTTTCATTGGTGGTGATTGATGCCAATAAATTGGCGGAGACAATATCATCAACGTATGTAAAATCCCTACGTTGTTCACCATCACCAACTATTGTCATTGGTTCATCATTGAATTTTTGTTTCATAAATAAACCAACGACTGGTGCATATTGTCCTTTTGTTGGTTGACGTTCACCGAAAACATTAAAGTATCGAAAGATGATTGTTTCCATTCCCCACATTCTGTTGTAAAGTTTACAGAAGTCTTCACCTGCTTTTTTAGATGCACAATATGAATTTAAACAATCTGTTTCCATATCTTCTCGGAGTGGTTGTTTATTTTTAAACCCATATGCAGATGATGTTGACGAATAGATAACCCTCTTCACACCATTTATTCTTGACGACTCTAACACATTACAAGTTCCGAGTGTGTTTACAGAAGCAGCAAGTCTTGGGTTGTTTATAACAGGTTGAATTCTGGATTCAGCAGCAAGATGAAATACAACATCAATCCCATTGAAAAGTGAAAATATCTTTTCGTAATCTAAAATATCTATCTCATGATAGGAGACCAACGTGGATTGATTAAAATAAAATACTTCATTAGACTCAGCCGATAAATTATCGATTACCGTAACTTTATGTCCTTGTCTAACTAATTGATCTACCAAATGGCTCCCGATAAAACCACACCCACCTGTAACTAAGCAATGCATCGAATTAACTCCTCATACAATTTTTCTAGGTTTGATACCGACTCTTTTGGTGATTTTGAAAACCTACTTCGTATATCTGATCTCAATTTTGATAACTTATCTTTTCCAAAAGATACTACACAATATACATAATCTTCTTCAGATTGACAAATCAAATCTTCTAGACCAACATCTGATAAGATTGCAGATGAGATATTTTGAAATTCAGTTTCACCATTAAGGGTAACAACAGGAACTCCCATCCAAAGTGAATGAGCAGTTGTGGCGCCGCCAGAATGTGGAAAGGGATCAAGACAAATATCAACCGAAGAAATGAGTTTCATAAATTCTATTGTTCCTCTTTCAGAACAAAACTCAATTCTGTTTCTATTTTCAGGTGAGAACTTTTGACGTGTAATTTCATCAAATTCA
>Ga0315909_10002404_pt1 | contig 24004 bp, 19 predicted proteins | sample LakEriMetagenome_11_FD_203527 | JGI IMG/M metagenome (GOLD analysis project Ga0315909, IMG submission 203527) | Freshwater fungal communities from buoy surface, Lake Erie, Ohio, United States - Buoy 2 MA125 | ecosystem: Environmental > Aquatic > Freshwater > Lake | place: USA: Lake Erie, Ohio...
AGAAAGCCGAATAATTTGAAATTCACCCAAAAAGCGAGCGGGAAGCTGAAGGCCACATAGAGATTGACCGCTCCCATCCCGGCAAAAAAGAGTCCCCAGGCGAGGTTCAGGCGGGTCCAGACCGGATCGGGCAAGTTCAGTTGCTTTCCCATCATTGAACGCATGAGATTTTTACCAAACAAAATAGGACTCACGAGTAAAGCCAGTGAAAAGCACCAGTAGAGCACAGTGGGCTTGAGCTTGATGAATTGCTCATCATGAAAATAAATCGTGGCGCCACCAAACAAAACGATGATGCCCAACGACACCCAGAGCATATTGTCGACTGGCTTGCGTCTGGCCAGCAACCAGCCAATCTGTGCGATCGTCGCCAGAATCGCCACTGCCGTGGCAAGTAATATGGGTGCTTGTGCCAGACTGACTTCGCCGCCGGAAACCAGACCCGAAAGGTAGTGCGCTCCGAATGCCTGCGCCGCTTCTGGGTTTGCACCCGCGACCTTGAAAACGAGAAAAAACAGAATGACCGGAAACAGGTCGAATAAAAGTTTCATGACACGGCAAGCCTAGGGCGATGGAGTGAAGGTCAATGCAGCAGAATTGATGCAGTAACGTAGACCTGTAGGTGGCGGGCCATCGGGAAAAACATGGCCAAGATGAGCGTCGCAGACGTTGCAGAGAATTTCTGTCCTGATCATGCCATAGCTGTGATCCGCTCGTTCAGCGACGTGTGCGGGATCAATCGCTTTGAAATAACTGGGCCAGCCACACCCGGAATCAAATTTGGTGTCGGATTCGAACAGTGGCGTTTCACAGCAAACACACTGATAGATACCGTGTTCATGATGGTCCCAGTATTTGCCTGTGAAAGCACGCTCGGTACTGGCATGCCGCGTGACCTCATACGACATGGGCTCGAGAAGGGCACGCCATTCGGCATCGGTACGCACGATTTTTTTAAGCGTCATTATCTACTCCGGCAGGTTTCACGATGAGCAACTGACTTCAATGGCGGCTGCCCAATCCGGGGGCAGCGCAGCATATTGCTCATGCTCAGGTTGCTCATCAAAGGGTCTGTGCAGAATTTCCAGCAAAGTTTTGACTTCGGAAAAATCCTTGTTTTGTGCTTTGTCGATCGCGATCTGCGCAAGGTAATTTCGCAGTACGTATTTGGGGTTCGCCTTGTCCATCGCCTGCTTACGCCGCGTATCGTCACTGTTTTCCAGGGCCAGGCGTTGCCTGTATTCCGACAGCCAGGCGTCAAACGCAGACCTATCGATAAAGAGATCCCGCAGAGTTTCATCCTGTTGGGTGGCACTCATTTTTACCGACGATAAATGTCGGAAAAAATAGGGAAAATCCACACGACTGGCAGCCATCAGAGCCAACAGCCGCTCGGTCAGTGCCGCATCGCCCTCCAGAGTGCCGATGAATCCGAACTTTGCCCGCCACAAACTTTGCATACTGGATTCGAATGCAGGTTTGAATACAGACAACGCATCGTAGACATCGTCGGCCTCGCCGATCAGGGGCAGCAGTGCTTGTCCCAGCGCATAACAATTCCATTCGGCGATGCGAGGCTGCATGCGGTAGGAATAGCGTCCATGGCGGTCGGTGTGATTACAAATATGCGCGGGGTCATAGGCTTCCATAAAACCGTAGGGGCCATAGTCCAGCGTGATTCCCAGGATTGACATGTTGTCGGTATTCAGAACGCCATGCATGAAGCCGGCCGCCTGCCATTGCGCGACCAGCAAGGCGGTGCGACGAGTCACTTCAGCCAACAGCGCATGGTAGGGGCGCGTTGCGCCTTGTAATTCGGGAAAGCTGTTGGCGATCACGTAATCAGCCAGTATCTGCAACTCGGTCTTGCGGTCCTTGTAGAACCAGTGCTCAAAGGACCCGAAGCGAACGAAGCTCTGCGCCATGCGGGTAACAACAGCCGTGGTTTCCGGCAGCTCGCGCATGACCCGCATGTCCGAGCCAATGACGCATAAAGCGCGCGAAGTCGGTATGCCCAGTGCCGCCATCGCCTCGGAGCAAAGGAATTCACGTATAGATGAGCGAAGAACCGCTCGGCCATCGCCCATGCGCGAGTAAGGCGTTTTACCCGATCCTTTGAGTTGCAGCTCCAGTGTCCCCATGGGCTCGGCAGGTGCCATAGCTTCGCCCAGGAGGATGGCGCGACCATCGCCGAGTTGTCCGGCCCAGACACCAAACTGATGGCCGGAGTAAACGGCGGCCAGCGGACGGGACCCCGGTAACGTCGAGTTACCGCCGAATGCAGCGATGAACGCCGGTTGCGAAAACACCTCCGGGGCCAGCCCGACCAGGCTGGCCGCTTGATCGCTTGCGCACACCAAATAGGGTGAAGGCAGCGGCGTTGCGGCGAGCGGCGTGTAAAAATCCGCAGGCAGGGTGGCGAAGCGGTTGGTAATCCGCAGCTCGGCAAGTTGCAGCCGCTGTGCCGGCAGGGTTTCAGGAGAGTTCATCCGGGCTTCTGTTACGATGGTTCGGCGAGTAAGACAGGCCCGTATTTTGACAGAGAAGAGGTCAGCGCATATGAATGCCCCGGAGCGACTGGAAATTTCATCCTTGCAGCACCGCGTCCGCCCTGAGGAGTGGCAGACGCGGCTGGACCTGGCGGCGTGTTACCGCCTTGCGGCGCAGTTCGGTTGGGGGGATCTGATTTTTACGCACATCACCGCGCGCTTGCCCGGCGATGAGCACGCTTTTCTGATTAACCCCTACGGGATGATGTTTAATGAGATCACAGCCTCCTCTTTGGTAAAAATCGACCTGCTTGGTAACAAGCTTGAGGACTCGCCATTTCCCGTGAACCCGGCGGGCTTCACCATACACTCGGCGATTCATGCAGCGCGCGACGACGCGATGTGTGTCCTACATTTACATACCGTGAATGGGGTGGCGGTTGCAGCCCAAGAAGCCGGTGTGCTGCCGATATCGCAGCAGTCGATATTCGTCTTGAACAGTCTGGCGTATCACGATTACGAAGGCCTTGCGCTCAGCGATGAAGAAAAACCGCGTTTGGTGGCCGATTTTGGTGATAAAACTTATCTGATGCTGCGCAATCATGGCCTTCTCACCGTAGGCAGGACGATTGCAGACGCCTTCCTTCATATGTACGTCTTCGAGACTGCGTGCGCAATACAAGTGCGCGCTATGGCCGGGGGCGTACCACTGCGTGCCATCGATCCGGGCATCATCAAAAACGCAATGGAACAGGCGCGCACAGTGACTAAATCGCAGGGTGGGTTGCTGGCATGGCCGGCGCTTTTGCGCAAACTTGACCGGTGTGATCCGGACTACAAAAACTGAACTGACAGGGGGCGATCATGCTGGCACAAAGAAGCTTTACCGATATGCGCGACAGCACGGAGGAAGACTGGAAGGTCATTGTCGAGGATTTCAGAGCGTATTCATCACGTCTGGCGGACCGCGTACTCGAGCACCTCAAGCTGTTGCAGGGCGACTTTGGGGGCTTTTCTGTGGATCGCCTCACGCACAGTTTGCAAACAGCGACCCGCGCGCATCGGGATGGTAAAGACGAAGAATACGTTGTCTGTGCACTATTACACGATATCGGTGACACGCTCGGCAGCTACAACCATCCTGACATCGCTGCAGCGATACTGAAACCGTTTGTGTCAGCTGAAAATCTGGAAATGGTGGAAAAACATGGCTTGTTTCAGGCCTACTATTTTTTCCATCACCTGGGCATGGATCGCAATCTGCGCGATCGCTTTGAGGGACAACCGGTTTACGAGCGCACGTTGGAATTTTGCGAAAAGTACGATGCGCCAGCCTTTGACCCGGACTATGACACGCTGCCGCTGTCGTTTTTTGAGCCTATGGTCAGACGCGTCATGAGCAGCCCGAAGCAAACGATTTACGCCACTTGTTGACGCTACCTCGGTCGGGAGAATTAATTGATGCGATGCATCATAGCCTACTGTTAGCGGAAAAGTAATTCGGCTACAATCGCGCGGTAAAAAAGCGTTAAAACAAAAAGATTACCGGAGACACTATGGCGCAGTACCCCCAGAGCCCACTGATGGGCCGGATGATGAGCCAGCCCTTGCTCATTTCCAGTTTGATTCAACATGCGGACCGTTATTACAGCGGCTCTGAAATTGTCTCTCGCAGAGTGGAAGGCGATATTCATCGCTACACCTACAGCGACTGTCATCGCAGGTCAAAACAGTTGGCTAACGGGCTGACCAAATTCGGCGTAAAAATGGGCGATCGCGTTGCCACTCTCGCCTGGAATGGTTACCGTCATCTCGAGACTTACTATGCTGTATCTGGATCGGGTGCGGTGCTGCACACCATTAATCCCCGCCTACATCCAGAGCAAATTGCCTACATCGCCAACCATGCTGAGGATCAGTATCTATTCTTTGATATGAATTTTTTGCCGGTGATTGAAGCCATCGCTCCGCTGGCGACTACAATCAGAGGCTATGTGATGATGTGTGATCGTGATCGCATGCCACTTGAAAGCAAGGTAGCCAACCTGTTGTGTTACGAGGATTTGATATCGTCAAATACCGATGACTTCGAATGGCCCATATTCGACGAAAACTCAGCATCGAGCCTATGCTACACCTCGGGTACCACAGGTAATCCCAAAGGTGCCCTGTACTCTCATCGCTCGACGATATTGCATTCTTATGCATCTGCCTTGCCGGATGCTTTGAATGTGTCTGCACGGGATGTGGTCCTGCCGGTGGTACCGATGTTCCATGTGAACGCTTGGGGCCTGCCGTATTCGGTGATGCTGACGGGTGCAAAAATGGTTTTTCCAGGCGCTGCACTCGACGGCAAATCCATTTACGAATTGTTTGAGCAGGAAAAAGTCACTTTCTCAGCCGGTGTGCCCACCGTTTGGCTCGGTCTGTTGACTTATGTCGCTCAAAATAACCTGAAGTTCTCCAGTTTCAAGCGCACGGTGATTGGTGGTTCGGCCTGCCCACCCGCGATGATGAAAACTTTCCGCAATGATTATGGCGTTGAGGTTGTTCATGCCTGGGGCATGACAGAGATGTCACCGCTCGGCACTTGCTGCACTCTGCTGAGCAAACATGAGATGTTGTCGGAAGAGGCGAAGCAGTCCGTGCTGGAAAAGCAGGGTCGGGCGATTTTTGGTGTGGACATGAAAATCGTTGACGATGATGGTGCTGAATTACCCTGGGACGGCAAGACCTACGGCAACCTGCTGGTCAAAGGGCCTTGGATTATCGAGGGCTATTTCAGGCAAGAGGGTGGCGATGTGCTGCAGGATGGCTGGTTCCCGACCGGTGATGTTGCCGTGATTGACGAAGACGGCTATATGCAGATCACTGACCGCAGCAAGGACGTGATTAAGTCTGGCGGCGAGTGGATCGGCAGCATCGACCTTGAAAATATCGCGGTGGCGCACCCTGCGGTACTGCAGGCCGCGTGTATCGGGGTCTACCACCCGAAATGGGATGAGCGCCCTCTGCTGGTCGTCGTGAAAAAACCCGACATGGAGGTCACCAAAGATGAGTTGCTGCAGTTTTATGAGGGCAAAATCGCTAAATGGTGGACACCTGACGATGTTGTTTTCACGGATGCGTTGCCGCTTGGTGCTACGGGCAAGATCTTGAAGAACAAGATTCGAGAGATGTATCGCGACCACATACTGCCAACCGCCTGACCTGGCACTGGCGACAGATGTGCACACGCCGTTAACTGTTTGCAGGAGCCCGAGGCTTGGAATTCACGCTGATTTCATTGTTGAACGGATTGAGCTACGGCCTTTTGCTGTTCATGCTCTCATCCGGACTTACGCTGATCTTCAGCATGATGGGGGTGCTTAATTTCGCCCATGCGAGTTTCTACATGCTGGGTGCATATTTCGGCTACGCGATCAGTCAGACGCTTGGCTTTTGGCCTGCGCTGGTCATCGCGCCTCTGGCGGTTGGGCTGTTGGGGGCTGGCGTGGAGCGTTATGGGCTGCGTACCGTGCATAAATATGGTCATGTATCCGAGCTCCTTTTCACTTTTGGCCTGTCCTATGTGATCGTCGAGCTGGTTCAACTGATCTGGGGCAGGGCAGCTGTACCTTACCGGATTCCCGCAGAGCTCGATGGCCCTTTATTCACTCTGTATCGCACCGCATTTCCAATGTATCGCGGCTTTATGATGCTGGTCGCGCTGCTGATGCTGGTATCGATTTACCTGCTACTCAAACGCACGCGCATTGGACTGGTGATTCAGGCGGCACTGACCCATCCGGAGGCCGTCGAGGCGCTTGGTCATAATGTGCCGCGCGTCTTCATGCTCGTATTTGGTGGCGGTTGCGCACTGGCTGCCCTGGCCGGTGTTATCGGCGGCAATGCATTTGTCACTGAGCCTGCGATGGCCGCGACGGTGGGTAGCATTATCTTCGTCGTGGTCGTGGTGGGCGGCATGGGCTCACTGGCAGGCGCTCTACTGGCTTCGATTCTGATTGGCATGATTCAGACCTTTGCAGTTGCCTTGGATTGGTCATTGCTCGGACCACTGGCACGCGCAGGACTTCAGATTGCGCCAGACGCGCCCGTTTACCGATTGCTGTCACTGACTCTGGCCGAGATAGCGCCGATCCTGCCTTATCTGCTGCTGGTGCTGGTATTGATTTTCCGCCCCAAAGGCCTGCTTGGCACGAGGGAAACATGACCAAGAGCGCTCGTTCCTTTCATTACGCACCCTGGAATCCAGGTCGCTGGCTCGTTTGGAGTGGCTTCGCATTGCTGCTGCTGGTTGCGCCGCGCCTCATGAGCTCAGGCTCCGTCGTCTCCTTGCTGTCCCTCATGGGGACAACCATGATTTTTGCCTTGTCCTACAACATGTTGTTGGGTCAGAGCGGAATGCTGTCGTTTGGGCATGCGGTCTATTCGGGGATGGGGGCATTTTTTGCCATTCATGCGATCAATCTTGCTGGCAGGGGTGCTCTGCCTGTGCCGCTGACCCTGGTGCCCATCATTGGTGGATTAGCTGGTTTGTTTTTCGGCGTACTTTTTGGCTATGTGACCACCAAACGTTCCGGCACAACGTTTTCGATGATCTCGCTGGGTATCGTCGAGCTGGTGTTTGCCTGCTCGCTGATGTTCCCCGGATTTTTTGGTGGTGAGGGTGGGGTTGCGGGTGATCGTGTTTTCGGCAAACCGCTATTTGGTGTGAGCTATGGACCACAAATACAGGTGTATTACCTCATCGCTTTTTGGCTATTCATTTGTACTGCAGCGATGTTCGCGATTTCCCAAACGCCTCTGGGGCGCATCGCGAACGCCGTGCGCGACAATCCAGAGCGAGCAGAGTTCATAGGTTATGACACTCAGCGAGTGCGCTACCTCATGCTGATTTTGTCTGGATTTTTCGCTGGAATCTCTGGCGCGCTCACCGCCATTAATTTTGAGATCGTCAGCGCGGAGAATGTCAGCGCCGTTCGCTCAGGTGCGGTGCTTTTGTTCACCTTCATCGGTGGTATCGGTTTTTTCTTTGGCCCGATGCTGGGGGCGATCGTTGGCGTCTTCCTCACGGTCATGCTGTCTGAATTCACCAAAGCATGGCAGCTGTACCTGGGATTGTTTTTCATTTTGATTGTGATGTACGCGCCGGGGGGGCTGGCCAGCCTGATCATGATGAATATTCGAGTCGCTGCGCATGGTTATTTCCGGCGTATCCTGCCCATGGGCCTTTGTCTGTTGATGGCCTGTGCTATTGGTTTGTTCGGTTTTATCATCCTGATCGAATTGATGTACCACCGTACGTTAGAGTCGGCAATGGGGACGGAGATGAACCTGTTTGGGCAGGTGGTTGATACCGCAGCGGCACCAGCCTGGTTCGCAGGTACGGCGCTCTCGCTGGTGGGTCTTGCCGGATTCGTGCTCTTCAGGTCGCGATTCATGACGGTGTGGGACAACGTCAATGCCGATATCGGCAAATCGGATGTGCGAGGCAGCCGATGACGCCTTACGCGCTCGAGCTCAATCAAGTACGCAAGCAGTTCGGTAACACCGAAATTATTCGTGGTGTCGACTTACGCGTACAAAAAGGTGAACGACTTGCCATCATCGGTCCCAACGGCGCCGGCAAGTCGACATTGTTCAATCTGATTTCAGGTCGCTTTGCGCCCACCAGCGGTGAGATTTTGCTCAATGGCCAATCGATCGCCGGTTTGCCTCCTTATCGGATCAATCGACTCGGTCTGTCACGCAGTTTTCAGATCACGAATATTTTTCATCGTTTGTCCGTCTTTGAAAATCTGCGCTGCGCAGTCCTGTGGTCGCTGGGCTACCGTTACTCTTTCTGGCACAAGCTGAGCGCACTCAAAGACGCTCGCGACGCTGCTGAGCAGGTCATGGAGTCCATCGGACTGACCTGGCGACGGAATACATCCGCGGGCTCGTTGACCTATGCCGAGCAGCGTGCGCTTGAAATAGGGATCACTATCGCGGGCGGCGCAGACGTTATTCTTCTGGATGAACCTACGGCGGGCATGAGTCGATCCGAGTCTGATGCCGCAGTGGATTTGATCTCGCGGGTGACAGAAGGAAAAACTTTACTCATGGTGGAGCACGATATGAGTGTGGTGTTTGGTCTCGCGGATCGTATCGCTGTCGTGGTCTATGGCGAGGTGCTGGCTTGTGACACGCCGATGACTATTCGAGAAAATACGCAAGTGAAGGAGGCCTATCTTGGAAGTCATGCCCCCGATGAGGCGAAAGCATGAATGCATTACTGGCGATTCGTGATTTGCATGCGTTTTACGGTAAGAGTCATGTCTTGCACGGTGTGAACTTGCATGTCGACAGGGGTGAGATCGTCAGCCTGCTGGGCCGCAATGGTGTCGGGCGGTCCACGACGGTGAAGGCGGCAATGGGCTTGGTAGAGGCAACGGGTTCGATCGAATTCAAGGGCGAGCAGATCCTGGGGCTGCCTGCATTCAAGGTCGCGCACTGTGGACTAGGCTATGTCCCGGAGAACCGGGATATATTTCCCACATTGAGCGTCGAGCATAATTTACTGCTCGGGGTCAAAAAGGGCAGAACCTCTCGCTGGCATATGGATGACATGTATCAGATGTTCCCGCGACTCAAAGAACGCCAGCATACGCCGGCGGGTGTGCTGTCCGGAGGCGAGCAGCAAATGCTGACACTCTGCCGTACACTGATGGGAGATCCTGACTTGATCATGATTGATGAACCCACCGAGGGATTAGCGCCCAAGATTGTGGCGCTGGTTGCCGATTACCTGGAGGCGCTGAAGGCCCGAGGTATTTCCGTGCTGCTGGTTGAGCAGAAGCTGGCCATTGCGCTGGACATATCGCAACGCGTTTATGTGATGGGACGTGGCAGTATTGTGTTCGAAGGTTCGCCAGACGATTTGCGCAGTAATCCCGACATTCGCAAGGAATGGCTGGAAGTGTAGTTTAAAAAAATAATATTCAACCTCTCTCAAGGAAGAAGACATGACCTATACCACCCGCTTACTGATTGCAGGTACCGCACTGGCAGCATCGATCGCGTCGCCAGCCGTTCTGGCTGAAACGATCAAAGTTGCTTTCATTGACCCGTTGTCCGGGCCTTTTGCGCCTGTAGGTCAAAATCTGCTGCGCAGCTATCAGGCGGTGGCCGAGATCGCGAACCGTGAAAAATGGGCGACTGGTCATACCTTCGAGATCACTGGCTTTGATAATAAAGCCAGTCCTCAAGAATCTTTGACGGTGCTCAAGACCGCTATTGACCAAGGCTATCGCTATGTTGTGCAGGGCAACGGATCAGGGGCTGCGGGCGCGCTGATTGATGCGATCAACAAACATAATGAGCGCAATCCCGGCAAGGAAGTGGTCTTCTTGAACTACGCCGCCGTAGACCCGGATCTGACTAACAGCAAATGCAGTTTCTGGCATTTTCGGTTGGACGCCAATTCCGACATGAAAATGGAGGCGTTGACGACCTACCTGGCTAAGGACAAAAACATCAAGAAGGTGTACATCATCGGTCAGAATTATGCGCACGGACATCAAGTGACTCGCGCGGCAAAGGAATATTTGAAGCGCAAGCGCCCTGATATTGAAATCGTTGGCGATGATTTGCATCCTATCGGCAGCGTGAAGGACTTCTCGCCCTATGTGGCCAAGATCAGTGCCAGCGGGGCTGATGTCGTCATCACCGGTAACTGGGGCTCAGATCTGGCTCTGCTGGTGAAATCCGCCCGCGAAGCTGATTTGAAAGCCAACTTTTACACCTACTATGGCTATACGACAGGCGTGCCGACTGTCATGGGGGCCGCGGGAGCCAACCACGTGCGCTATGTTGGTACCTGGAACGTCAACAATGAAAATTACTCAGGCAAGGATCTGGTGGAGTCGTTCAAGAAAAAATTCAATGACGATTTTTACGCGGTCTCGGTATATTCGGCCATCCAGCTGCTGGGCAGGGGTATCTCAGCGGCCAAGTCGACGGATCCAGTGAAGGTCGCGTTTGCTATGGAAGGTCAAAAATTCAAAACGCTCAATGGCGAGGTTGAAATGCGCAAGACTGATCACCAACTGCAACAGCCGCTCTATATCACCACCTGGGTGAAGACCAATGGCAAGGATGTGAAGTTTGATCAGGAAAATACGGGATATGGCTGGAGAACAGACCAAAAAATCGATGCCTACGTTGCTTCGCAGCCAACCTCCTGCAATATGAAGCGCCCATCCTGAGCATTCAGACCCTGCGCAAAAAGCCTGCTTAACGCAGGCTTTTTTGTTTTCTGTGAGGAATTTTTACGAATAGGTGATTTATTCACCACACTTGAGACATCTTGATAGACAGTGTCTGAGAGCTCCCTAAAATCTTCCTTTGAAAACAATGACGGGAGATGCACAGTGACGGCAGCTTTTTTTTGTACGTTGAGTCGCGTAGTATTTTTAGTGATGCTGCTCTCTGGTATGGACGTTTTGTCAGCAACCGAGGCGCCGATCAGAATAGGTTTGTCGGGACCCTTCACCGGTGGTTCAGCGCCGATGGGCGAGAGCATGCGCAATGGCGTTCGACTCGCAGTCGATGAAATCAATAGTATTGGCGGGATCCATGGCCGTCTGATCGAAGTTATTGAGCGCGATGACCAGGCGAATAACGAGCTGGGTGCCCGGATCGCAGATGAATTGACGCGATTGAAGGTCACGGCAACCATCGGTATTGTTAACACCGGCGTTGGATTAGCCTCGATCGACTACTATCAAAAATCCAAAATTCCTCTGATGGTCGCCGTTTCCACTGGACCGGCACTGACCCGAAAATTCGCGCCGCCGGCCGCCACCAGTAATTTCATATTTCGCGTGTCGCCCACACTTGATCTGGAGGCTCGCATCATTGCAGCTGACCTCAAGCGCCGTGGACTGATGCGCGTGGCCCTGATGACAGACGTCACCCCCTATGGTGAAAGCGGTCTGCAAGCGTTTTCGGAGCAGGCACGACTATCGGGACTTGATGTGGTGGCGGAGCTGCGGTTTAAGATTGGTGAAGTCGATATGAGCAATCTGTTACAACGTGCTCGCACCGCAGGCGCAACTGCGGTGGTGGGCTGGGGCATCGGTCCGGAGCTGGCGCAAATCGCACGCGGCATGCAGACGATGGGTTGGCGTGTACCACTGCTGGGAAGTTGGACCCTGTCCATGCGAAATTTCATCGATGCTGCAGGTTCCTCGGGTGAGGGGGCGCTGATGCCCCAAACCTTCATCCAGGACGCTGGTTCCACGGCTAAAAACAGTTTTTTGCTGGCCTACTGGCGCAGCTTCAAAACTGATCTGATCCCTTCCCCGATGAGCGCCGCACAGGGCTATGACGGTATGCATTTACTGGCACTGGCAATGCGACAAGCGAAATCGCTCGATGGGGATACGCTGCGAACAGCGCTCGAGTCGCTTGACTTCAGATATCAGGGCGTAGTCACCAGCTACGAAAAGCCCTTCAGTTCTGAGGATCATGATGCCATCACGGCGAATATGATGGTGATTGGTCGGGTAACCGCAGGGCGCGTGGGCTACGCCTATCACGAGGATCAGCAACGCGGTGCGCTTCTTAAAATTAAGCAAAAGGCGAATCAGTGAACGACCTGGCCACGCCTCGAAAGGGGCGCCAGCGCTCACTGCCCTGTCCTGATAGAGACTATTCACCAATCTGAATAATACGGTCGTGCTTTTCTGGGTTATATTTGCAGGCTGGCAAGGTATACTGCGATGACCAAAAACACAGGAGAAGCCCGACATGAGCGCGACGTATCAGGAACACGGCGACATTGGCGTAATCACGCTGAACAATCCCCCGGTCAATGGCTTGGGCCATGCAACTCGAGCCGGCATAGTCGACGGTGTCGGCCGAGCGCTGGACAATCCAGCGATCAAGGCAATCATTATTGCGGGTGCCGGAAAAGGATTTTCTGGGGGTGCTGATATTCGTGAATTCAATTCACCCAAAGCTTTGCAGGAACCCTCGCTGCATACCGTCATTCGCATCATCGAAGAGGCAGATAAACCTGTCATCGCAGCGATTCACGGTATTGCCATGGGTGGTGGTTTGGAACTGGCGCTGGGCTGTCATTATCGCGTTGCCACTGCAGGCGCTCAAATTGCTCTGCCTGAGGTGAAGCTGGGCATTTTGCCCGGTGCGGGTGGAACCCAAAGGCTGCCGCGGGTGCTCGGCGTCGAAACTGCACTGAACATGATTGTGACGGGCGAGACCACATTTTCTGAAAAGCTCTCGGGAACCCAATTGTTTGACCAGATGATTGCAGGCGACCTGATTGAGGGTGCGCTTGCTTTCGCGACAAAAGTGGCTGATGCGCGACCGCTACCCAAGGTCAGAGATATACGACTGAATTATCCGAATGCCGATGGCTATCTGCAATTTGCCCGTAACACGGTGCGCGCAGTTGCGGGAAAATTTCCGGCCCCGCTGAAATGCGTCGACGCTGTTGCGGCTGCAGTCAACAAAAAATTTGACGAGGGTATTCGCTTTGAGCGAGATCTTTTTCTGGAGCTTGTACAGACGACAGAATCCAAAGCCTTGCGCCATGCATTTTTTGGTGAGCGTGCGGCTTCCAAGGTGCCGGACGTTCCTTCCGATACGCCCCTGCGCGATATTAAGTCGGCTGCAGTGATTGGTGCAGGCACCATGGGCGCTGGCATTGCAATGAACTTTGCCAATGTCGGCATTCCCGTAAAAATGCTTGAGATGAAACAGGAAGCATTAGATAAAGGGCTCGCAACGATACGCAAGAACTATGAAAACACCATGAAAAAAGGCAAGCTCACGCAAGAACAGCTCGACAAGCGCATGGGATTGATCACCGGTACCTTGTCTTATGCGGATCTTGCCCAGGCAGATATCGTGGTTGAAGCGGTATTTGAGGATATGGCGGTCAAAGAAAAAGTATTCACGCAACTCGATGAGGTAATGAAACCCGGAGCTATCCTGGCTTCAAACACTTCGACGCTGGATGTGGACCAGATTGCCGCATTTACCAAGCGGCCCCAGGACGTGATTGGTACTCACTTCTTCAGCCCCGCCAATGTGATGAAGCTGCTCGAGATTGTGCGCGGGGAAAAAACTGCGAAGGATGTCCTTGCTACCACGCTGGCGCTGGCAAAAAAAATTCGCAAAACTGGCGTAGTCTCCGGTGTTTGTGATGGTTTCATTGGTAATCGCATGGTCGAGCAATACATTCGCCAAGCGGGCTTCTTGCTGGAAGAAGGTTGCTTACCGGAGCAAGTTGACAAAGCAGCTGAGCAATTCGGTTTTGCGATGGGTCCTTTCCGTATGTCTGATTTAGCCGGTAATGATATTGGCTGGTATATCCGCAAGCGTCGGTACATAGAAAAGCCTGAAGTCACCTACTCCAAGGTTGCAGATCTGCTGTGCGAGAAAGGGCGTTTTGGTCAGAAAACCTCGGCGGGCTGGTACGATTACAAAGCGGGAGATCGTAAGGCGCATCCCTCTGAGGAAGTCAACCAAATGATCATTGCTCACTCTGCATCACTTGGAATGACACGGCGTAAAATCACCGAGCAAGAGATCGTTGAAAGACTGGTGTATGCCCTGGTAAATGAGGGCGCGCTCATCCTGGAAGAGGGTATCGCCATGAGAGCCTCTGACATTGATATGGTCTACCTGACTGGATACGGCTTCCCGCTCTTCCGTGGTGGTCCTATGTTCTACGCCGATACTGTGGGATTGCCCAATGTGCTGATGTCGATTCGCAAATATGCAAAAGGCAGCCATCCGGAAGCCTGGAAACCAGCGCCGCTGCTGGAAAAACTGGCGGGCGAAGGCAAAGCATTCAACGCTTGAGCTAAAACAGAAACCACCTCTCCTGTTCTGTCAGAGACTGCCCCGGCGACTGCCGGCGGCACGTCTTTGAGGTTCGCTGGCTAAAACGAGTCAGCACAACACCGAATGAAAATATAGCGATATCAGCCGATATCCCTACACCTACCCACACGCGCGGATGACGTCGCTGCGCCGAAGCTCCCAATCCTTGTTAACGCTTGCGGCTACGTTTGAATGCGCGTATTTCGACGATCTCGCATGGCGCATTGTTTTGCACAGGAAAGAAATTCTCAAAAAATATTTTTCGTGTGTAATTTGTTATGCGAAATTGCGATGCAGAAAAACACTGAAATTTTATTGATCGGAAAATGGTCTTCAAAAATATGCGTTGTTTTTCAACAAATATTTCTATTTTTATTTGTTTAGAAATTACAACAAATATCGATAAAAAATATCCAAATTAAAGAAGTTCCTTTATTTCATGAGGTATCTAATGAGAAATATACACTTAAAAATCAAAATTTCTGATGAATAATTTCATTCCATAATTTCATATCTCATTCGAAACAAATTGGCGCTCAAATTTCTAAAATTCAGGTCCCTTCACCGTTCGTTAAAAGGATCTGAACATGAAAAAACTCAAGGTAACTGCACTTTTATCTTCTCTCACTGTGCTGGCGTCGACAGGTTACGTCCAAGCGACCACTGCAACGGCCACATTGAATGTCACGGCAAAAGTTGAATCCAGTTGCAAAATTGAAGTCGCCTCACATATTGACTTTGGCATCTATGTACCAGATCAAGATAAGTACGGACAAGGCACTCTGCGCGTGACTTGCATCAAAGGCGATGCACCAATCATGTCTTTGTTGGGTGGTGGGGATAAGGTCGCAGATCGTGAGTTGACGAACGGTACTGAAACTATTGGCTATTCACTGTACCAGCCGACCAACGGTACCACTGCTTGCGTCGATACCGGACTGACCCAATTATGGGGTGCAAATAAGGGTACGGCTGCGGATCCAGGCAACAGATTGCAACTACTTACGTTCACTGGTTATGTCGCCCAGGACTATAGTGTTTGCGGAAAAATCGCCAAGGGTCAAAACACTCTGAGTAAGGGTACTTATACCGGTACCGTCACCGCTCAAATAGATTATTAATGAACACCTGCCTGGTCATCCCCACACGCTATCTCATGCCTATAGACCAGGCGGGAATTTCCATGATCTGGATGAAATGTTTCCTCCCCCTCTTTACCGCTTTACTGATCTGGGTACCACAACTTGTCAATGCAGGATCGTTCAGCGTTACACCATTAAGGATTGATTTATCAAAAGCTGAATCGACACGTGTCATCAATTTGCATAATCTTGAATCCAAGCCTGTCACTATTCAGTTGCAAATTCTGTCATGGTCGCATCAAGATGGTACCGACCAATTGACACCGACCCGTGATGTCATTGTTACACCACAAGTCTTTCATCTAAAACCTAATAGCCTGCAGATAATTCGAGCCGGGCTTTTACGAAAGCCGGATGCCAACGAAGAACTATCCTATCGGCTGATTATTGAAGAAATTCCGGAGCCACCCTCTGCTGACTTTACAGGAGCGCAGCTCGCGCTGAAAATCACCCTGCCTGTATTTGTAGCCCCAGAAAAAGCATCCAAACCACAACTCGAATTTCAGTCTACCGTACAAGCTGAAGGAAAATTGAAAGTCAGAATACTCAATCGAGGGAAAGTCCACACCAAAATACAACAACTTGTCATCTTTGCAGAAGGCAAAGCAGAGAAGATTTTGGCAAAACATGAAAAATCTCTTTACGTGCTTCCTGGGCAGGCGCGAAATATCTTTCTAAAAACCGAAGCCCATGTTTTGTCTGACTCTGATAAGTTAATTATCAGGGCGACGTCCAGTAACGAGTCGATGGATTTTTATGCCAGCGCCGGACCGCCATGATTATCGGCGTGGGATCGGTCCAGATTATCTTCTGATTTTCTATCTACTGACTTTACTATGGATTTCTTGTCAGGCTCATTCAGAAGAATCTTCTACCGTTCCGACATTGCATGCGGCTCCCGTACTGGTACGACTGAATATCAACGGTCTTCCTGTAAAAGATACAGTCATGGCTTTGCAAACGCCGGATAAAAACTGGTGGCTGCCGTCTGAGGTGTTGAGTGCAGCCAGAATACAGCTTCCGAAAACACAACCCATCCATTTCAACCAACTCGATTTTCATTCCATTTCGGCGATAGGCCTAAAATCAGCGGAGTTTGATGCTGCTTCGCAAACGCTGGATATTCAATTTATTGTCGACGCATTTCAATCAACCCGCTTGCAGCCAGAGGTGTCGCTGACAAAAGATTCCTATGAGGCGCCCTCGGGTCTATTCGTGAACTACGATCTGCTTCTTGATCAGAGCCCTTCGGGATTGCGTCAAAGTGCATTTTCCGAACTGGGCTCTGCTGCGGGGTCCGGGGTGGTGACCTCCAGCTACGCCTACCTGCAACTCGAGGGCATGGATAAACATCTGCGGCTTGATACGACCTATAAAGTCGATCGTCCCAGCGACCGTGCAAGCTGGCGGCTGGGCGATACGATTTCCCGTCCCGGAAGCATGTTGGGCCGACCCGTACGGTTTGGAGGCTTGCAGTATTCAACGAATTTTCTCACCCAACCCGGACTGATCATCACACCGATGGCCACCTTGGGTGGTCAAGCCGCACTGCCATCCACCGTGGATTTGTATGTCAATAACGTGATGGAAAGCAGCCGTCAGGTACCGCCCGGTCCATTTTCTGTAAGTACAGCATCCGTTGTGACCGGAGATGGCGAAGTCTCCATGCGCGTTCGTGATATTGCGGGTCGTGAAGAGATCATCAGTCAGCGTTTTTATGTAGGCACTGCTTTGCTTTCACCCGGCCTTTCGGATTTTTCTTTCGAGAGCGGATTTTTGCGGCAAAATTTTGGACGAGAGAGTAATGATTACGGCGACTTCTTTGGATCGACAAGCTATCGCATAGGCTTAAGACCTACCTTAACCGCTGAAGGAACTGCCCAATTTCAGCAGGGCGGTCTGACCTCATTCAGCGGCGGCGTCACCAGCGCTTTTGCCGGCATTGGTACGGTAACGGTGGCGCTGGCTTATAGCCATAGTTCTGCCGGTGATGGTTTGCAAAGTCTGCTTGGCTTTGAGCGACGTAGCGGACATCACAGCGTTGCCTTTCGTACGCAAGTTACATCGGAAAATTTTCGCCAGGTTGGCGTCGATGCCGCTCAGATAATTCGCCGTCGGGATACTGCTTTTTGGAGTTATCGGCTGGACGGTCTTGGCAGTATCAGCTTGTCTTATCTTAGTCAGCAGGCTAGCAACAATCGATCAGCGGAAATATACAGTGCCAGCTTCAGCACGCTTCGATACACGTGGGGCACCTTTGTTGTCTCCGCTACGCAATCCCGCGCTGAGACCTCGCAGAGCAGCATCTATTTTTTATGGGTACTGCCATTGGAGCGCGAAGTGAACGCCAGTGTGGTGCATTCAAGCGGCTCGAATCAGCAGGAGCAAACTGTTTTTCAGGCAAACAAAAGTTTGCCGCCAGGGGAGGGCGTGGGTTATCGCCTGCAGCTAGCAGGGAATGCATCCCAACAAGCGGCTGTCTATGGCCAGAACCGCTACGGCCTAGGCCGGCTTGAAGTCGCGGAACTCAATGGACAGACGTCAGCGCGGGCGAGTGTGACGGGTGCTATCGCCCGGCTTGAGGATCAGTGGTTTCTGACCCAACGAATAAACAGCAGCTATGGTTTAGTGAAGATGCCGGGATTGAATAATGTTCGCGTTTACGTCGACAATCAAATGGCAAGCCGAACCAACAGCGATGGTTATGCTTTCTTGCCGAGGCTACATCCCTATGTGCGTAACCAGGTGTCTGTCGACCAGCTTGACTTACCCATAGACGCCACAATTGATGCGCTGACCGTGCGTCCTGTACCCGCCTGGCGTAGTGGTGTTGTTATAGATTTTCCAGTACGGCAGCAGGCGTCAGCAACGCTCAATCTGCTACAGGATGATGGCAAAGCGGTGCCCGCTGGGGCGCTCATCAGGATGAATCAGGCAGAAAACCTCTTTGCAGTCGGTCGAGAAGGTCTGACATTTGTATCCGGTCTGGAAAAAGAAAATCAGTTGACTGTATCTTGGGGGAGCAGACGATGCAAGGTGCTACTGCCTTTCTCAGCCCCAACAGAAACCGTGATTCCTCATTTGGGCGAATTCATTTGCAGGGAGCTTGAGCCGTGAGAACCATGCACTTTCTACAAAGCGGGCTACGCGTCTTGCGCTGCTGCGCTCAAAGGAATTGTCGTAGTGAGCTGCTGATCATTTGTATGGGCATGATACTCATCCGCGCAGTGGCTGCGGAGTCCTGCTACCCAGTCAACTCTGCACAAATGATATTTGGAAATTACAGCCCTGAATTTTCTCAAGCGCTCGATATGGACACCACCATCGAAATCTACTGTGTGCCGGCATTTAAGGGTCAACAGCTACATGTGCGAGTCAATCTGATTGACCAAACTGACCAAGGTGAGCGTCGTGTTCTACAGAATACCACTGGAGGCGACAAGGCCTACTATATTCTGTTTCAAGATGCTGCCAGAACCATACCACTGCGGGATGATATGGCCATACCGGTGACCGAAACAGTGCCGCGTTCAAAGCTGTTTACGATACGATTGTATGGCCGCTTGCTTGCAAAACAAAATATAAGCAAAGGCCTCTATATCGCAAATCTGACTGTCAATATTGATTATTGATTCGCCGGATGCTCAGATCTTGGCCTGTTTGCCGGAGATAACGTAGGGGCTACCACTGATCCCAACAGTCTGCAAGCTGACCGGCCGACGCCAGATTCGACTGATGTAACCTAGAACGCGTTCTGCTCTCTCGATATCCAGCCCGCGACCATCGTCCTGAAAGTCGTGTACCAGCTCCAAACTACCATCTTGATGTAAATGAGTTACCGAGATTCGAGGCGCACCATAATTAAATCTCGGACAAAGTATCGATTCACGCAGCGCATGAATATCCCGCTCAGTGACTCTGATACCGCCTTCATGGTCTGCCTCGTAGATGAAGAGCCCTAGTTTCTCGGCGATCTCCTCGCTGAGATAATTCCGAATAAAACCAAAATCATCTTCTTCTTTACAAATCTGACGTGCAGTCTCGATGCCACGACGCTCAATCAGCTCTTCCCAAATGGAGAATCCTAAGTGATAAGGATTAATCGAAAGAGATAACTGATTGTCTGCAGCAAAGGGACGCACCACATCGGAATGCGCCTTGAGCGCAGAGAGATAGAGATCCGAGGGGAGGAAATCTGCCTCGCGTAGCAGTCGTGCATGCCAATAAGAGGCCCAGCCTTCATTCATGATCTGGCAGGCAAATACAGGGTAAAAGTAAAATGATTCCTCACGCACTGCGAGAAAAATATCCCGCTCCCAACCTTCCAGATCAGGGGCATATTGTGCGATGAACCACAACAAATCGTACTCCCGGCTGGGTGGAATAGTGGACCTTTCCTGCGAGGTCTCTGTCCCGCAATCTTTAATTGCTTCGCCCGGCAACCGATGGAATCGCTCCGCAAACAGACGTACAGATTTTTCAGAAGCGCCACGCAGATCAGTCACTGAATAAACAGGCCGATGTATAGCTTGGTTGATATCAATATGAGGCTCAAGGGCAAGGGCGGTATCGAGCACTGCCTCAACGCGTTCCTGTCCATGCTGCGTCAATGCGCGCTCGATCGCGTGGGCGTGCTCGGCTGCTTTTTCAAGGATATTCCCACCAGCCATCGTCATGAAACGTGCAAACAGATGGTTATTTTTTGCAAAATCTGCGTGGCCAATAACGTGGGCAACGACCAGCGTGTTTTCAGCGACTGAATTATTATTGACCAGATAGGCATGACAAGGGTCACCGGGGAACATCACCTCAAAAATTCGAGAATATCCCATGCCTTGCTTGATCAATTGATGAATGTAACGAATACCAAAAGACCAATGCTGCATTCTCACCGGAAGACCGTAGACGGATATCTCCGTCATGAAAGTATGAGGAACCAATTCAAAATCAACCGGGAAATAGTCCAGTCCCAGTTTTGCCGCTAGCTGTTCAATTTGATTCGCGTAGTTTTCCAGATTTGCCTGGGTGTGTGCCATCAGATATGCTCGCTCAGCTGGATATCCTGCACAAAAAAATGTCGTATTGCCTTCCAAATATCGTTGGGGTTATTCAATACGTAGCTCCCAATTGGGATGCCGTTGTTTTCTATTTGATGGCAGATCATCTTCATTTCCGTTTCATTCATACGGGATATACCGGGTACGGTTTCGACATAGCCGACAAAATTGAGGAGTGAGCTTAGCTTTACGAGACTTTCAGTGGCCGCTGATCTGTCTTCTGTAAAATTTTCTCCATCAGACGCATAGAACAAATAAATATTGAATTGCGATAAATCATAGTCATCCGCGATCATATGAAGCGCGAAATTAAAAGCTGAAGAAGCGCCTGTGCCGCCAGTTCCAGTTACCTGAAAAAAATCGATTTCTGAAAATTCCCATGCCTGGGTGGTGTGGGCAATGAAGCGAGTTTCAATCTGGCGATATCTACGTCGGAGCCCTTGTAGCACAAAGAAGAAAAAAGTCTTTGCGAGTTTTCTTTCTGCATTCGTCATGCTTGCAGAGACATCCAGCGCAAATAAAACAACTGCCTGCGTGGCAGGACGACGGCGCCGCACTAGCTGGCGAAATCGCAGATCGTCAGTTGAAAAAGGTACCGGATTGCGCTGTATGGCGCGGCGTTTGACTGCTTCCTTGACCGTGCGACGTCGGTCCAGTCGGGCACGTGCCCCCTGTTTGTTCCAGCCTTCCTGCAGCCAGGCATCATCGCGCATCGATGTCTTTTGTTTCGGCTGCAGATCGGGGAGATTCAACTCTTCCCAGAGCCAGTCGACGATATCATCTACCCGCATTTCCAGCAGCAAGCGGACTTCCCCTTCATTTTGGGCACCCTCAGTTTCATCGACAGCGGAGGGTTTTCCTTGAGCAGAGCAGATCACATCGCCCGGCTTCGCATGACCCTGACCTGCATGACGTAGCACTTCATTCGTTGCATCAGAAAGACGAAATCGCGCGTGCTCCAGAACATGCACAGGCAAATGTACGGTTCGGTCATTCGGCGTTGTCATCAAATCATATTTTGCAATGAGATCAGGGAGGTGATCTTTGACACTCTGGCGAATTTTTTCGTTATGCCTGAGCCAATCCCGTGCGCCTCTGGAAAAGAGAGCATACCAAGGCGAGCCTGTTGATAGGGTGCCATGAATCGCCATGCTTTACCTCTTCACCCGAAAAGAAAACAAATGAAAATAAACAATGTAAATTGTTTTACTGGCTCATGAGTGCCTTCTTTTTTAACAAAAATGATTTCATGGCTGCTTTTCATTCTTGAGCCAGCAAAGTGGTGACATAATTCAAAGCCTCGCGAGCGCTATGATGATCATACCCATACTCATCAATAAGTCGTTTTTCCACGACAGATATTTTTTCCCGTATTTCTTCATCAGGTCTGCTGGTAGAACTTACCAAACGAAAAATATCGCGTCTTTGCTCAAATAAATACTGCTGAACAGCGTTATGTAATTGCGCATGACTTTCAAGACGAAATTTTTCTCCCCGCTTGTAGGCGCCCATCGCTTTGCGAACGACTTCTTGACGAAAGGATTGCTTTCCTGAATCTGAAATATGAATTTTCTCTTCAACTGATCGAAGAAATCGTTCATCTGGCTTTCGTTCTTCGCCGGTAATCAGGTCGCGTATTTGGCGATTGTCCAGCGTTGCTTCAACCTCATCAAGATATTTTTCGAGAAGATCTTGCGCCTCCTGCTCGAATGAAACGAAGAGCGCTTTGTGTACATCTTCCTTGACCCAGCGATTATAGAAGTGCTTCCTTGCCAAAACCAGATAGTCTATCCATTTACGTTTTTTTTTCGGTTCAATACGCGCATCATTATCAATGGCATCCTTCAGGGCGAGTAGTACGTCCATTGTGGTAAGACTTTTACTATCAGATTGAATAATGGCACTCGATAGTGCGTTGATGACAAAGCGGGGCGACACACCGCCAAGTCCTTCCTCGGAGGTTTTATGCCGTACACGATCGGCCTCATTGCGATCGATACCTTCCACATCTTCCTCGGCATAGATATAGATTTTTTTTACCATCTCCTGTTCTTTCTCCTCGGATTCATGCAAGCGCGTCAGGATCGCAAACACAGCAGCTGCAGATAGTACGTGGGGATCGAGATGTACTGCGCGAAATGTAGGCGCGGCGGAAGAGATCAGTTTTCTATAGATCTTCGCTTCATCGTTGTAATTCAGCGAATACGGCACCTGAATGATCACCATGCGATCCAGCAAGGCTTCGTTTTCACTTTCCTGGAGAAATTTCCGGAATTCTGCCAGATTGGTATGCGCGATGATGGTTTCGTCGAGATAGATCAGTGGAAAGCGTGAGACTTTCACATTTTTTTCCTGAGTCAGCGTGAGTAGTAAATACAAAAACTCGCGTTTGACTTTTAGAATCTCAATCATCTCCAACATGCCGCGACTCGCGGCGTACACGGCGCCTGACCATGACCAGGCGCGCGGATCGCCTTCATCACCGAATTCGGCGACTTTCGACAAATCCACCGATCCGACCAGATCAGCCAGATCGGCTGTGGTCGGATCATGCGGTGCATACGTACCAATACCGCTGCGACCGGCTTCTGAGATAAAAATTCTCTCCACTGGCATTTTCAGAAAATTCCCCTGAAATTCCTGGTCCAGGCGCATCCGGCAGTAGGGACAAATTTCACCACTGATGTCGACCCCATAGGTTTCACGGAAACTCGGGCGCAGGGTATGGGGTATCAAGTGCAGGGGCGATTCATGAACCGGACATCCCTTGATGCCGTAAAGCGCACCGGCGTTGGTGTAGCTGTATTGTTCCAGGCCACGTTTGAGCAAAATGACGAGCGTCGACTTGCCACCTGATGGCGGTCCAAGCAGCAAGAGCAGGCGACGGCCGACTTCAGAACCGGCGGCAGCTGCCCTGAAATAATCAACAACACGCTCAATCGATTCATCCATACCGAAAAGTTCATCGGCGAATAATCCCATCGACAGCTGCCCATCACATTGGTCGTGCCGGGTCCAGCGGATCATGTCCCAGAGATATTGATGCGAGGTCCGCACAATGCCCTGAGGGTCGGTGGGTAATACTTTGTCTAGAAATTCATCCAAAGTACCCAGCCAATGCGCTGCCTTATGCTCCTTTGTGAAAGCGAGCAGGCCGTGCATGAAATTTTCCCGTTCACCTACACTCAATTCTTTGTCTAGACCTGTCATGTCTTTTCTCCCTGTTTCATTGGGCGGTGCCTGACAAGTGGACAATGCAAGGCCTGCAAGGGTTCGCATGTCATGTCAAAGCGTAGACTTCCCCGTCAAGTAGACAATTTAAAAGTAGAGATTTCCGCATTGACCACCCTCGGCAGATACGCCAGCGGCGTCTTCTTTCCAAGGGACTCATGAGAGCGCACCGTGTTGTATTCGATGC
>Ga0315909_10002405_pt1 | contig 24001 bp, 31 predicted proteins | sample LakEriMetagenome_11_FD_203527 | JGI IMG/M metagenome (GOLD analysis project Ga0315909, IMG submission 203527) | Freshwater fungal communities from buoy surface, Lake Erie, Ohio, United States - Buoy 2 MA125 | ecosystem: Environmental > Aquatic > Freshwater > Lake | place: USA: Lake Erie, Ohio...
ACAAACTCCGGGATGCCGTTCTTGTTCACATATTGCACGATATACGTCGGCATGCCCGTTTGCGCGACATTCCGCTTTGTAGTGTCGTCGGCAATGAGCCGCACCGTGGACTCATCAAGCGCGGGCACGGGCGTCGGCAAACCGGCCTCCGGCGTCGGCCCTTCGGTGCGGCCGGCAAAGCGGTGCAATTGCGCCCGAACGTCATCCACCATTTGCCGTCGTATCTCGGCCGAGTCGATGCCATTGGGGCCGCCGAAAAACCTTTCCGGCGGCAACGGCATCAGATCGCCGGCAATCTTCGACCCGTTGGTGTAAGTCGTGCCATACAGCGCCTTGATCTTTTGGGTGGCGAATTTCTTGGCCACGTCCTTATCGCCCCACTGGATAAAAGCGTTTTCTGCAATCTTCTTGTACTCGTAGAATAGTTCATCCTTCACGCCACGATACTCGCCCTCGGCGTTGGGCTCGAAAGAAGCCCACCCCGGATCGAATGCCTTGTCCTTGATGTCATCGAAGCTCAAGGCATCCGAAAAGGTCTTGAGGTCTTTCTTGCGGAACTCGACTTTCTTTTCCCATTCCGGGGTGGCCATCTCCGCCATCTTGGCCAGCGCTTCGCTCGGCTCATAGGCTTGGCCGCGCAACGCGGCATAGAGTTGCGCCCGCTCCACCAGCTTGGCTTGCCCGTCGTGCTGGTCGAGAATGTTGGGATTGCTGTCGATCAGGTTGTTGATGGCCGTGAGGCCCAGCGTTTGCTTCTTCGGATCTTTGGAATTAACGAGACCCCGCAGCGCTTGGTAGACCGAGTCCGGTGCAGCGTTGAGCTTTTGAACCATCACGATGCCTTGGTTCAGAGCCTCGGGATTGCCGGCGAACATCTTCTCCCCGAGGTCGGTCCCGTCGAAAATTGTGTTCAGCGCTTTCTTGTGGTCCTTGTCGTAAGGATTGAATGGCACTGTGCCCTGAAGTGCGCCGGAAATGAACGCATGGGTTGCCTCGGCTTCCCGCTTTTTTGTGATGACCGCATCGAGCTTCTTCTGTTTCGTCTCAAAGTCGCGCATCAGGTAATCTTGCGTGGTGCGCGAGAATCCGGCCGGGGCAACAGTCTGCCCGCTGGCATCGGCCACACGCACGACGCCCGGAATGGCGTTGGCTTCGCGGGGTGCGCCGGTATCGTTGGCAGGTGTGCGGCCCGCTGTAATGCCGCGCTGCGACACTGGAACAGGCTCAGACGGGGCGGCAACAGCCATCCGGCCACCGCCTTGATACATCTGCTGGCCCTTGGCGTATTGCCCACCATACCGCTTTCCGCCTTCTCTGGCCTCAAGCGGCTCGATGTGCCAATCTTCATGCCCCAGCGGAAAATGCAGGCCGTATTTTTTTGCGTTGGCATGTGCCCACGCAACCGCCGCCGTCTTGGAACCGCCTAGACCACCGCCGCGATCGCCATATTGCAGATCGACCGCTTCACCCGATTGATGTGTGCTCCCGCCCGGCGGTGCCACCCACTTACGGGCTTCGGCCTCCGATCCATATTTTTGAACAGCCGCCCGCCATAGTTCCGCTTGTCGCGCCTTGTCACGATGGCCAGACAGCACCCGAATATCGTGGCCGGCATCCTCGGCCGCAGCCATAAACGCCGCCAGTCTGTCCTGCATGACCGGATGCAGATTGGCGACATCATTCTTGCGGCTCTCATAGCCTTTGGCAAGTTTGGCGGTCAGGTATTCGGTCGGACTCGCGGGACGAACGCCACCCGCCTGTTGCCGGCTTCCGCCACCCAACAGCGTCGCGAAGTGGGCTTCCATGTCCCGGATGGAGGTCGATCCAAGCGCCCGCGCCTGCTTGGTCGTGGTGGCTGGCACCGTATCATCGCCCCGTGCCAAAGCCGCCTTGAACCCGTCTCCATTGGGCGAGAATTGGAAGGCTTGCAGAATGGCAGCTTGGCGCGCGACCGGCAGCTTGGCCATGTCGATGCCGTGCTTCTTCATCTGGTCAGCGAATTTGTAGTGATCAAGCCACGCCCCATAAACCGCAATCTGCTGGTCTGGCGTCGCATTGCGATATTGTTCATAGGTCAGACCGCCGAGCTTGCCACCCGCTTCCTTGAACGTCGCCTCCCCAATTTGCGTCAGGCCGTTGTAGGTGCCTGTCGATTGGCGCGGATTCCAAGCGGATTCGACTTGAACAACGGCTGCAATCGCCGCCGGGTCGACGCCGATGCCCGAGGCCACGGAACTTACTGCTTTGACCGTCTCAGGTGTTGCATCCCTGGGGATCAGAGAGGCCCCCGGCCCGACCGGCGCTTGCTGCGCCTCCTTCAGATAGGACTTGGCCCGTTCTTCCCATTGTTTTTTGGTGGCCTCGATCTGGTCGGCCGTCAGATCCTTGCTGGCCTTGTTCAGCCAGGTCTCGAACGCGAGATCAGCCGCTTTCTTGCGCAGCGCGTTTTGATGCTCGATGCTGAGGCCCGGCGCGGCCTTGATCGCACTTTCCGCAATCTCGATTGACTGGTCGAGTGATGCGGGGTCTGCCGTAACCACGGACACGGCGCCACTGATGTTCCGATCCGCAAGGCCGATCTGGTGCTGAGTGACGAACGACTGCTGGCCGTTCAGAGCGCGCGGAGCATAGCGGTTGCGCAGCGAACTCACGTCATACGGTGCACGGTGCTCGTACTTGGTGCCCTTCCAGCGCTCGGCCCATTGCGCCCCACGCTCGCTAAACCCGTTCGCCCATTCGTCGGCAAACCGCTCCCCGTTGCCGCCGGTCTGAGGATAATTATACAGATCCTCATCAAGCCTTTTGTGCTCCTGCATCGCAAAGTCGTTTTGAGCGGTCAGGTATTCGTACTCGGCCCGCTTGTCGGCTTCCCGATTGGCCTCGGCCTCAAACGACCCGAACGCATCGCCCAACGACGCAATGCCCCGGCCAAGCGCCTGCATGGCGCGGCCCGGAGCTTCATAGCCATCACCCGTCGAAAACGGTTGCGGACGCGGCTCGTAATTGACTGTCTGCTCAGTCACCGGGATCTTAGGAATGACAGCCCCCGCTTATGCGTTGATCTTCAGTGCGCCGCCACTACCGCCGAAACCCTTGATGGTCCCGGCAATGCCACTCAGGAACGTACCCGCCGCCGCGATCTTGCCCGCCTGCCGCGTCGATGCCGCTTGCGCTTCGAGATCCTTGGCCTTGTTCTCGTTGCCGACCGCCGCGCTCTCCGCGTTGACATACGCGGTGCCCTGATCCATCACGCGGTCCTGCCAATTGGACCCGAAGATGGTCAATGCCGCGCTGCCATACGTCGGGTCGACGCCACCCTTGGCCGCGTTGGCAATGCCGGTGCCTTCAATCTTGTCGTACTTGAACCCAAGCTTTTCCTGCTCGACGGCACCCTGCATGCGGTTCTGGCGCGCGTTGATCTTGGAGACAATAGCATTATTTTCCATCTGAGCCGCTTGGGCGTCTGCTTGCTGCTTCGCCCCCATGGCACTCACCATGGACCCAGCCAGTCCCGCAATTGCGCCGACGGCCATCATGCACATTCAAATCACCCCGAAGTCGAAAGTTCTGCGACCAACGCGATAACGTGAAAGGGCAGCGGATCATCGTGCTCAAGTCTTACCACAGCTTCGCGATCCCAGCCCGATGGGAAATCCACGCTTTCCTGCGCAATCCCCGTAAACAGCGGCGGGCTTGCATCCATCGGCTGCGTTGCGCGCCGATAGAGCAGCGGCTTTTGATTGGCCGCGTCCGGCCCCATGGTGCCACCCAGCGACGCAACCAGGCGCGGGTAAACCTGACTGATGCGCTTGGCCCGGCTTTGTGCCGCGCCGGCCTGGGCACCCGCTTCCAAATCCTGCGTTTCGAGAACGGCCGTGTAGCCGTATCCGATGTGTGCTTTCGTCGTGGCCCGATTGAGCGTCACGCGGCCCGAAGACGACACGGTATGGCTTTCAACGGCGCCGTTGTTTAAGACCTTCACGTCCTGCCCGCGCAGATGCCAGAGCCCGGAAAGCGTCGTTGTCGAGCCGCCCGAATAGGTGAGCGAGCTATCCAGCAACACCGCGTCTTCCTTGTCGGCGTCGTCGTTGAACGGTGGCAGCATCACCTCAATGGTATAGGCGCCATCGCGAAGAACGGACAACCACAGCTCATCGCCTTCATCAGACGGGATGACGCAGATTGATTGCACCTCGCCACTGCCGCCGAGGATATGCCGGCCCCAGGCGATGATCTCCTGCGCTCGCTCATAGGTGCAGGCCGCCAGCGTGCCATCCGTGCGCCGGCACCAGATCACGGAATCGGGAACGAGTTCATAGGCAAGCTCGGTGAACCCGCCGCCCATGATGTGCTCGGAGAAAATTGTGAGGTCCGTGCTCTGAAAGGCATCGTCGGCGTAGCTGTATTGATATTCCCGGAGCTTGCGCGCGGGGTTGTTTGCCGCTCCATCGCGCTGCGGATAGAGCACGAGCTGATTGACACGCACGGGATGCGCTTCCGAAGTGCCATAGGAGGTCTGCACGACGGCTTTGAAGTTGGTCGGGGTCAGCGCTTCGTTCTGGTTGCTCGCCGCAATGGCATATTCCGACGCGCTCGTGCCTGCCATCAGCACGCGGCCCGAGGCCAGCCAGCGGATGACATCGGCCGACCCGCCGGCAATGCGATACGTTACCGCCTTGTCGTCTTCGCTGCCGTCCGTGAAATCCTCATAGCCACCCGATCGCGTGCCCCAGATGACAGACGGCTCCGACGTTGATCCGGCCAGGAATAGACGCTGTTCGTAGAACGCCAGTGCTCCCGGATAACCGCGATAGTCGGACCAGGCCCCCTCTTCCCATAGGCTTGTGCCCGCGCGCACGACGGATTCCGGCATCTGATAGCGCACGATGACAGCCGCAGCGACGGTGGCCGATGTCACGGCCGTGATGCGAACGATGCAATAGCCTGGGTGCAGGAAATCCGAGTCAAAATAATTTGTTGGGGTTGGCCCAACCACGCGCACGCGGCCCGATGTGTGATCCGGTACGCGCGTATAGTTCTGCCAGTTCGCCGTGCCGGCAACATTGGCGATCCCGTACACATTGCCCGCGTTCGTGTACATTGATCCAAACGTCATGGCGATGTTGCTCCCAACGGGAGCTGACGCCACGCCAATCGATCCCTCTTCATTGAGACGAAACAAACCGCCAACCATGTCGGAATGAAACGCACTCGCGCTGGCCGTCAGAGTGCAGCTTGTGTTGACCGTATAAGTGCCATAAGCCGTCACCGCCGTAGAAAACGCGCTTGGCGTGATCTTTATATCTGGATCGCCGTTAATGGTGCGGAACGGACCCGTCGTGATGGTCGGGGTTGTCAACGTCCATGACGTGTCGGACAATCGGGTGATCTTGCGAAGCGGGTGCGAGAGATGCGCAATATAAAGCGTATCGTAGACCTGGGCGAAGGTCATCTCTTCCACTTCGGGGAACGAATACGTGGTCGCCAGCGACACCACCTCACCCGAGGTTCCGCCGGACGTGTAGGCGGTATATCCCGATGTGTCGACATTCAGTTGAAACGTGTTCGCGGTCAACACAGTGACTTCAAAGATCCGATTGTTGACCTCGGTCATTCCCCCGACCGAAAGGATTTGCACATAGTTTCCGGTCGTCAACCCGTGCGACGTTGCCGTCACCACGCCATTGGCCGCCTGCGTGATGCCCGTGATTGCAACCGGCGTATAGGTGATGATGCCGCGATCCTTGAAAAACCAGACGAACGAATCCCCAAACCCCAGGCAATAGCTCTGCTCGGTGCTGTACACGAACGGCACCAGCCGCAGATTGTCAAAATGCTCGCATACGAACCGCGTGCCGGAGCGCTTGCGAGCACCACCGTGCGGAACGATGTCCATATTTTCCAGCGTGCGACAGCCGGATGCATATTTTTTTATGTCGGTGCGGCCACGCAGCCGGGGCGATAGCTCGCCGCCACTAAAGTTAGTAATTGGGAACGAAATCTTCATGGAATAATTCGCGACCGTATGTTATACTTTTCTGCATGGACAAAAGAACTCTTTATGCCCAGAAACGTCGGGCAGCGATGATCGGGCGCAAGTTTGGTCGACTGCATGTGATTGAATGGCTCCGAAGTGACCATGCCGCTCATTACCGCGTAGAATGCGGGGAGTGCGGGAAACAATTTGAACGAACACCACAGGCACTCACCAAAGCGAAAAGCCCATGTCCGTGCTTCACGCACCAGACAAAACATGGGCAACTCAACAACCCAACTTACAAAACTTGGAACAACATGGTGAACCGTTGCACGTACCCGAGCACGCCAAATTTCAAGCGCTACGGCGGGCGAGGTATCACGGTCTGCGAACGCTGGCGCGACTATGTGAACTTCCTTGCCGACATGGGCGAACGTCCACCCAACACAAGCCTCGATCGCATCGACGGCAACGGCAATTACGAACCTGGAAACTGCCGATGGGCCACACGCAAAGAGCAGCGACGCAACATGGGTGAGAATACCATGATGACGTTTGCCGGCGAGACAAAAACCCTTGCTGAATGGGCGGAAAAAGTTGGTATCAACCGACAAACCTTGCGTTTTAGGTATGTGCGCAAAGGCTGGTCCGCAGAACGAGCACTAACCGAACCTTTAGGCACCAGCACAGGGCGACGCGCCAAACGTTAGAGCCTCGCTGTCAGCCAGCCGGTGGCGTCGACAAACTCACGCGGCGTGCCTTCTTGTGCATTGACGCTGCGGGCGTCGCGGATCTTGGCCGCATACATATCCCACATCGTTTTTGCGAGACTGGCGTTATCGGCCAGCGGCATGGCCAGTTCAGCGGCCAACCGCTGCGCGAGGCAATCCACAAACAGCGTGTCGAATTGCGCCGTGTCCGTCACCCGCGCGACGTATTCGAGCCGCACCGTGTCCTCGTCGGACAACAAGTATCGCCCCTCGATCTTGTACGGCGCGCCCGTGGAGTACGGATAGCCGTATTCGATCCCGCCCGCGATGTCGTCGAGGTCCGTGCGGATGACCTTAAGGCAATCCGCCGGCAGGGCGTGCTGATAGGCAAACTCGTGATTGGGCGTCGTCACCAACAAGGCCAGCGTTGAGCGCTGGATGGCAAAATTCCAATGGTGATCGCGGAGCATGATGTCACGCGCCAGCGGGTAATGCAACGTGCACAGGTCTGCCGCCTTCGTCCCCTCGGACAGTGATGTGATCTGGCTGTGCCCGATGCGGGTCAGTGCAAGATTGCAGATGTCGGTTTCAGATGCCATGCCCATTCCCATAGAATAGTCCGTTCCATTGCAACGGATCATCTATAACGCCGTAGAGTGGCGACAAAGACAGCACCCACGACTTGCGATGCTCCGCCCCCGGCGGCAATTTCCACCAAAGCCGCCCGCTACTCCACAAGCCAACGGCTTGGCAAATCCGCCGATGCCACGCACTGCGATCCGCTTCAGTCTGCAAATGCGTCATGGCGTAGCCGGTCGCGTCGAACCCAGTCGCAGGCTCGACCGCATGCGACCACTCGGCCGTCTCGACGCGAACAGCGCTGCCCGTCGCAATCGCCTCGGGTAGCGCTTTTGCAGCAATAAAACCGCCGGCCTCGGTGCGGAATATCGTCTTGAGCGACACGTCACAGACCGCCCAATCTGCACCGATCTTCACCTCGATCGCCTCGTGCCCGTCGACGACATTATTCGGCGTCTCCATGGTCAAGAAATGCACGCGCCGATGCGGCACGCCGCACGGTCCAAGAATGGCCGCCGATGTCCATGCACAATGATCGCCACACAGCAATTGCAGCGTTGACGTTCTCGACTTTGCTAGACGTTGCGAAAGGCTCAGCCCCGCATCGCCCTTGCCAAAGGCGACCATCCGCGATGCCGCCGAAACCAACGCCACAACGTCCCCAGTATTGACCACCATGCGCGTGGTGTTCGGGGTTGCCGTGTTGGTCAACATATAGAGACCTGGTCGCGTCAGGTCATAGGTGTGCTCGTTATACTTGTAATAACCAGGATTGAACGCGATCTGTGGCGCCCATACCAACGTCGGCAAGTTGCCAACCGGGGCCAGTTCTTCCCGCGTCAACCCATTAAACCAGAATGCTTTCTGCATCTCTTATCCACGCCAAATCGCCGAGAAGCGGCACACCTGCTGCGAGTCGAGAACGCCATAGGCCGTCGCAGATGATCCTGTTGTCCATTGTCTTTCTAACGCTTGGACGTAGTGAAATCCGAGGCCTGGGTATCCATCATAGCGGACATGACCTGCAACAACACCCGTCCCGATCGAGCCGTAGATACTGCTAATCATTGTGGTGTTGTCGACGCCAATGCCAGACAAATAATCGCCGCTGGCTCCGCCGCTGAAAGGTAAATTCAGCGCGGCCGTCACAGGCTCGTCGTTGAGCCCTCTTATCATCGAAACGCGATTGCCGGCAGAGTTGTTCAGGTTTCTCGGTGTCGCGCTATTATACGTCCACGAGGCCGTGCTGTCGCTCGACGTTGCTGCGATTGTCACGCGATTATACATATTCCAGACGCCGATCAAGCCAGCCGTTCCACCTGCGGCAGTTCCACCGACAATGAAATCAACCGTCGATGTGCCGTTTGTGCGAACAGTGCCAACATACGTTCCGCGCTGCGCGGCGGGGCCGTTTGTAATTGCGATTTTGTTGACGAGAATGCCCGCGACGTACTCTAGCTCGGTGGTGCCCGCCCCGGTGCCGCGTGCGGTATCGGATGTCCAGGCAGGCCCCCGCGTGCAACGATAGGTGCCGCTATCGTTCCACACAAACAGATCGTAGTTGCTGTTCGTCGTGCACGCCGCCGGGCTCTTGGTTGCGTCGGTCGTGGCCTGCGATAGCTCCGCCGCAATATCGTGCATCTTCCAACGTGTTCCGTCATAGATTGGAACATGCTGACCAACGTGCGGCGTATAATAGATCGTTGAAGCAGCCGAGACCGTTGACGTTAGCACAGGTGTCGCCGTTGTCAGCGTCAACCGCCCTTGGGGCGGACCAGGCGAAACGCCAAGATTGAGGCGAGCGGTTGAGGCGTTGGCAACGTCTGAAAGATTGTTCGATGCCACGACGCCCGTCACCCAAGACGGGTTTCCGCCTGGTCCGCCGGATTGCAAAATCTGGCCTGATACGCCCGCGCCGAGCACCACCCATTGCGTCGCGTTGCGGTAGAGAATATCGCCTTGCGTCCAGCCGATGCCCTCCGCCAAGGCCCGAAACCCAGCCGCCGCTGTGCTGGCGCCCGTGCCACCATCGGTTACGGGAACGTCTGTGCCGCCCGCGCGATAAACCGCATTCCCCTCGACCGCGATATCTCCTGCGCCCGCGCGCGTAATTGTGGTGTCAGACGCATGGCCAAGATTGATGGCGGTAAACTGCGGACTGTCGCCCGCGGTGTCTAAGGCATCGACAAGGTCGACGAGATCTCCATTAATCTGCACCTTGGCATAGGTAATGTCGGCCTCGTCCATGTTGACCGGGAAGCCAAAAATCTGAGATTTAATGACGGCCACGTCTCACCTCGCTTGCAGTGTCAGCAGTCAACCGACCTCATCACGCCGTAATTGCCGCCACCTTGTTGCCGACGTTGATCTGGAAAATTGCGACCGAGTTCGCCGGCATGTAGTAGCGGGCTGTGGTCCCGGTCTGCGCATTGGGATTGGACCCGAACGCCACATAATGAGCGGTGGAATCCGTCGCGATCCGAACGAACGGCTTGCCCGCAGTTGAGGCCGACGACTGCGCATTGCTGGCGCTGGTGGTGACGACTTCCGACACGACGCTTTCGCCTTCGATTGCAACAAGGCCGTGCGAACAGAAAGCCACATGAAGACTTGCCATGGGGAATGCCTCTTAGATGTCAGGTTGTCGATCAGTCGTCACCGAGAAGCGTGCCATTGACGGTGATGGTGCCGGTCACGGCCAGCGTGCTGGTGGCATCGATGGTCGCAGCAGAGCCCGAGACGTTGAGATAGAGATCCGCTGCCGTTCCCGTGCCATCGACGACGCCAATATCCAGTGGACCAGTGTGCCGGCTTCCCGTGGCCGTGCCGCCAGACAGCGTGATCTCAAGCGACGCGCCGACGTTGACCTGCGTCGTGCTGCCGAGCGACTTGTCGGCCGCTGCCGAGATGGCCGTTGTGCCGAGGCCAATCACAAAGTTGGCATCGCCCGCCCCGCCGGTCAGCGTGGCGCCTTCCGCAAACGCGGTGTAGTTCGCGCGCGAGCCCATGAAGGCGATCGAGCTTTCGACAAAATCAAAGAGCTTTGTTGCGCCGTGCGAGCCGCTGGCCGCGCCATCCGTAATGGCGACCGACAAGGCCGTCAGCGTGAACGTCAACTGGAAGTCGCGGCCGTTGCGCAGGATGCTGCACGAGAGCCCCGAGGTTGCCGGCGCGGCGCCGATCAGCGTGGCGTTGTTGGTCTGCGCCAGCAGCGCCAGATCATCCTCGTTAATCACCGTCTCACCGATGCGGATCGTATTCACCCAAATATCGTGATTGGGGCCGTTCGTATCGGTGATGCGTCGGGACATTCTCTGATCTCCTGTGCGGGATGAGTTAGGCCGCTGTCACCAGCGACGCGAGCGGCAGTGTTTCGGCGTAGCAACCCTCGAACGCCTTGCGGCCGATGTGGCGGAAGCGAAGCAGCGTGTCGCAGTAGACCTTGCCGCCGAGGTCGCGCCAGCGCATGCAAAAGCGATAATCCTCGCCGACCACCTCGGGCAGCTCGCCACCCTCTTCGCTGGGCATCAGATCGAACCAGAACAGCGCATGCGCCTTGCCGCCTGGTGCGTTGCGGTCGCGATAGGCCAGCTCGGGATGCGCGGCCACCATGGTCTCTGCGCACTTGCGCGAGATGCGCAGGAACCCGGTTGGAAGCATCCGAACTTCCAGCAAGCCGGTCTGCGGGTTGAAGGCTCCACCCGTCAGGCGCTTGATCGGGAACTTGATCGGATCGGCGCGGGTCGGATAGGTGCCGCCGACCAGATCGCAGTCATGCGACAGGATGCGCCGCACGGCGGCATCTTCCCAGGCCATATCGTCATCGAGCATCACAAGGTCGTCGCAGCCGGACGCCAGGAACTCGGCCAAGACGCGATTGCGCGCCCGAGGCAGAATCGAATCCCCGACGCACAGATGGAACTTCATATCGATGCCGGCGCGCATCAGGTCTTGCGTCGTCTCGACCAGGCTTTGCTGGGTCTCGGCATCGGGTCGGCCGGTGAACGAAAACATCGCCAGATAGACGCGCCGCATCAAATCCTCGCAGGCTTCGCTGCCGTCAGGCAGTAGTGATAATGATCGGGAAGAACTTCGCCGGCTGCATCCCAATCGGAGACAAAGAACGGCCGGTAATCGGTCATCGGCGTGCGCCCCACGTTGCGGGCGTAGAACGGACGATTGAGGAACCCCAATTGCTCCGGCGTCACGACCCGCGTATGGCCGGGATCACCCCAGGCCCATTTGCTGTGCTGATTAGGCGTGATGATGTAGAAGCGCCCGCCGGGGGCCAGAATGCGCCATATCTCATCGAACAGCGCGAAAAAGGAGCGCCAGTCGCCCTGGCGCCCAAGGTGCTCGACAACATCGTAGGCGTGAACCTCCGTGAAGGTGTTCGCCTCGAAGGGATAAGGAAAGACATCGAGGTCGTGAACGACATCGCAGCCCGTCCCGCCATCCATGTCGAGAGTGACGAGGGAGATCCACTCTCCCTCGCCAAGCTTGCGTTGCCGGCTGTTACCGGCTCCGATCAACAGGTGCATCAGTCGTAAGCGTAGTAGATCTCGCACGTCACCGTGCCGGCGCCCGACGACAAGTTGGCGTCCTGGATGATGAGCGTGATGTCCAGATCGCACTTTGGATCGGTGGTCTGGCCGTTCACGAACTCATAAAGCCGCTTACCCCAGTTGGCACGGTCCTTAATGAAGTCCTTCGTGCCGCTGGTCGAGCAGACGATGCCGTCGTTGATGGCATCGGGGTCGTTGGTGATGTCGCTCCGAGACGACGTGTTATAGACGCCGATGTCAAAGGTCGCCGTCGTGGCGCCGAGTGTATCGTGAGAAATCACGGACTGGCCCAGGATGCGAACATTCGACGGCAGACGCGCCATCAGGTAGGTGCTCGACGTGGAGTCGGCCGCAGCCGTCTCGACCGTCTCGACCCACACCTTGACGCGGCCACCGGCCTCGCCTGGATCGGCAAGAGCGAGATTGCTCGATGTCAGCCCCGTCATAATCCGGGAACCGTAGTTGGTGGTCAAAGCCATTGGATTGATCTCCTAGAGATTGATGCGTTGATGAGTGCCGTCAGCTATTAGCCTGGGCCAGCCGTCGGATCGCACTCGATGTAGCCCACGCGGGCCTCTTCCATGCGCGTCGCACCAATGGTCATCGAGAGAAACACCTGCGTCGCATAGTTTTTGTCCGCGCGCTCGCTGATGCGCGAAGAGATGTCCTTGCCGACGCCAAGCAGCATGCCGCCCTTGGCCCAGAACAGGCACTTGTGGTCGGAGTTGGTATCCGTCCCGATGCGCTCCGTCACCACGATGTTGAAGCCGGCGAACTGCGCGACCTGGCCATTCACCAACGGCTTGATCGAATTGTAATCGTGGCTCGATACGCGGGTGTCCATCAGCAGCGACTTGACCTGTGCCGCGTTGATGACGCACCAGCACTCATCGTCCGGGTCGACGTTGCCGGCCGAAAGAAGCTTTTTGGCTTCCAGCAGCTTGGCCACGTTAAGCCCGAGATCCGCGCCGGACACGCCCGGCCAACGGGTCTGAACGTCAACGATCATATTGGTATCAAACGCCGTCGACGTGCCGCCATCGACGCCCGTGTAGGCCGTGCCGTCGGCGGCTGCGATGATCGCGTCATCCATGGCGCGTCCCATGGCCATCGCACCAGCCTCGGCATACTGCGAGGTTGGGTCGATGAGCATGCGGATCTGGTCCTCGCCGTCGATCAGGTCGGCCCAGTCGTAGTCACTGAGCGACACGCGGCGACGGGTGTGCGGGGTGTCCATGCGCGGCGTGTCGGCATGCCGAGACGTGCGCAGGCGGGCCGAGACCGCACCCAACTGCTCGAAATATGCGTTTTTGCCGTTGACGGTTTCGGTTCGCACCGCCTTGCGCAGCTTCGAACCTTTCTGCTGGCTAAGGTGGTAAACTGTGGAACGATACTGTTCCACCATAGACGTGGTGATTTGGATCGACATGGCGTCGAGCCTCCTATCAAAATGTTGAGATAAGGGGGTGTCGTCCGCTCAGTCGGGTATCGGCTCGAAGGCCGGCCGTCCGCGTGACAGGGTACGCTTCAGACGCTACGGAACTGCGTCAGGATGCCGGGCCGCCAACGGGCGGGTTGTCCGGGCTTTTACGCGGCCGGCCGGGGCCTCTGCGCAGGGGCTCGATGGCGTGTCCTGCGGCCTCCGGGGGCTGCGTCGTCTGCGGTGCCGGCGTGGGACGATCGATCCACACGCCATTGGCCCGCGCTAGGCGCTCGATCTCCGTCACGTCGCCGCATCCGGGTAACGAGCGTCAAACAGTTTCTTGCGTTCGTTCACGGCCCACTCGTGCTGTGGGTGCGCCTTGTCGAACAAGGCCGCCGTGTTTTTGCGCATGAACTCAGCAATCGATCGATCGAGATCGGCATGGTTCGGGGCCTGCGGTGCAGTGCCCTTCAAACGGGTCTCACCAAGCCGCTCCTCACCGATCTTGACCCAGGCGCGAATGGTGCGCGGGTCGTTGCCCAAACCGGTTTCATCGAGATATTTGATGTAATCGGGATCGGCAAACTGCGCTAACGCGGCCTTGGCCAGTTGCACCTTGGCGTCGTAGCGACTGCCGTATTCCCGTTGCAGAGCGTGCTGCGCCTGGACCTTGCTTTCTTCCTGAAGCTTCTGCCAATTGTTGTGCGCCTCGATCCGCGACTTTACATAGGAGTCATAGAGGTTCTTGGTCTGGCGCTTGTTCAAGCCGTTCTGGTGCGCCCATGTGCGGAACGCCTTCTCGCCATCCTCGTCATATTCGATCGGCAGATTGGACGGGCGCTCGATCTCATAGTCATCCGGCTTTTCCGGGCGGCCTGTTGCCGCGTACCAGCGTTGCCAGCCTTCTTCATCGTCGTCGCCGGCAGGCACCGGCACTTTCTCGCGCCCCAGCAACTTTTCGAGGGATTGGTAGCTTCTACCCATGTCCTCGATCTTGGCCGTTTTCCGTTCCGCGTCCCAGAACTTAGTCGGGATATACTCGGGCGGCCCATCCTGGACCGCTTGAACCGTTGCCGCCGCACTTCCCGGCGGAGGCGCGGTGCCACCAGCGTCGGCCGGGTTGCCGCCTTGCCCCGCGCCTGGCTCAACGCCAGCCGTCAGGATAGACGACCCTGCATCCAAACTCATGCAATCCTCATCATCGTATCAGGCGATCAACGAGGTCGATATCCTCGGTCGCGGTTTCAGCAAAGCGCTCGGGCTTGAGCGCCAGCAATTGCGCAATACGCAGCGCAACATTCCGTTCGCCGTTGGCCGTGGCGATCTCGATGGGATCGCGGCCCTGGATCGGCGAATAGACGTGAAACTCGGCAAACAAATTGGCGATGGCCATGCGGCCTTCGGGGGTCGCGTAAATTGATTTCCACGCGGCCGACAACGCGCCTTGCGCGGGCTTTCGTGCCATTACAGCGCCGCCGGTTCTGGCATTTCACCTTGAGCCAGTTGGCTCATCTCGTAGCGGGCGCGCGGGTTTTCCTGGGCTTCACCGGCAAACTGCGAGATCAGCGCAGCCAGGTTGCCGCCCTTCTCAGCGCCAGCACTCAGATCCTTGATGCCACGCGCGCCGGTCGCCATGATGTTGGCCGCAGGCCCAGCCACAGCCAACTGCTGCTGCATCTGCTCCATTTGCGCGCCCTGCTCCATCGCTTCTTCATCGCGCAGCAAATCGGGATCGTTGTTAAAGAGATCCCACAGCCACGAGACCAGGGCATCCACGTCGACGCGCTTCTGGACGATCTGCGCCATGACCTCGGGGCCAAAGGCTGACAGCACTTGGAAGGTCTGCATGATGCCGCTGATCGCCTGCTGCTTCTGCGCGGTGGCGATCGGCGACACATACTCAACCGTGAAATCCAAGCCCTGGATTTCCTTCGGGGCCGGCGGCAACTCGCCAAGCCTGGACAAAATTCCAAAGACGCGATCCACCAGCGGCCCAAGCATTTCGCTTTCGAGGCGTCCAATCAGCGGACCAAACAACCGCATCTGCTCAGCCGTGCGCTGCATCACCTCGGTGGCCGTCATGTTGGCGCGGTCGGTCATCCTCATGATGTCCGCAAAAAACGTGCGCAGGATGCGCTCGCGCAGGGCAAGCTGATCCTCCATCATCGCCTGGATGCCTTGCAGGCTGACCGGCATCTGGAACACGCTGTCGGACGGGTTGCCTCTAAAGTACATCAGACCGCCCGGCACGGTGCGCGCCTGGCCAATCAGGCTGTCGTCGCGAATGCCCATCGGCGGGTCGGCGGCTTTTTGCAGGAGCTTGATCTTGGTCAACTCCATGGCCTGCAGCATCTTGATGTCGGGCAGCGCCGTCATAGCTGGCGAACGGCCATAGACCTCGCCACCGTAGCGCGACCAGCGCGGCACCAGATACGGGAACTCGGGAAAGCCGCTTTCTTCCAGCAGGTGGCACGTCTCGTGCTCGAAATAGATCGAGGCGAACGGCATGTTTTTCGGATTCTTCTTGCCGTATTCGCGCTCGTCATCCTCGCGCGGATGCACGCAATGGATGACCTTCACCGTCTCGTCATAGAGCTTGTCCTGGTACTTTTTTCGAACTTCGTCCGAGACTTTCCAGACGCCTTTGCGCTCCATTTGAATCATGTGCCGCACGGTATAAGATGTGCAGCGCATCAGCGTGTCGACCTTGCCGTCGACGTTCTCGGCAATCACGCACTCGGCGAGCGGTCGGGATTCGAACAGCAACCCATTGTCGTCGCGCTGGCCGATGTAGATGACCGCCGTTCCAAACGCGCCGAGATCCAGATAGGCCTCATGCAGCGTCGTGGTGAAGTTGGTGCCCGGTTGGTACAACTTCGTCCACATTTTCTCCTCGACATCGGAGAGATATTTCTGGACCGCAGGCGCTTCATTGACCGGGGTTTGCGAGCCGTCCTGATTGACGACATCGCCGGTCATCAGGCGCAGCGAAAACCAGCGGCTTGCCGGGTTCGTCGCCATGCCATGCAGGCCAGCGGCCAACATCTCGTTGGCGTGAATGCCGGTCGAGTCATAGACGCGGTTCATCTTCTTTTCGCCGGGCGTTCGCATCCCGACAAAATCGATCTTACGGGGCGAGACGAGTTCACCAACCTCCTGCCAGTGGCTTTCGCAGTTCGTGCGTTCCGACGCGCTTTTCAGCCCGTCGTAGCGCTCTTTGAGGTGAACGATCTTCTCGTCATAATCCATGCGCTTAGGTGCCCAACACGGGAGACGCGCCCGCGACCTGCGGCGTGAGACCAGCGCCGGTCATGGCGCTCGACGGCCCGCCCTGGACGCGCGCACGAGTCTGGCGATTACGGGTGGATTCCACCTTGGTATCGAGCACGGTCGGCGGCGGCGGTGGCGCTTCGGGCGGCGGCGGGGCAGGCGGTGCTTTCGCAGAAGACATGCACATTAGACCGCTCCCATGACTGTCGTTGCGCCGAGTTCAGAGCCGAACGCTGGCGCTTGCGCGGCCTGCGTGGCGGCTACTTTCTGCTGTTGGTTGACGGTGGTGTTGGACACATCCGGCACGGCATTGGCGGCCGTCGTCTGCACGACGGGTGCGGGGGCCGGTGGCGCGGACTTCTTCTTGCTGCCGAAACACATCTGTCATTGCCTCCGTTTAATACGTTGCCGGCGTCGGCGCGGTGCCGCTGGTGCCCAGCTCAGACCCGAACTCGTCTTCCTGCGGTTGGCTTTGTGCCGCCGCCATCTGCTGTTGCTGCTGCTGCTTCAAGCTGTCAGCGCCAGCCCGGAAGTCGAACGTGGTCGGCTTCTTTGGTTCGGGCGGAACGGTTGTTTTGGGCTTGGAACTTCCAAAGCACATTAATTTGCCTCCAGATATTCGCGCAGGATGCGGGCCTGAGCGACTTGCAGCGCGCCCATCAGCGCCACCGATTGGCGATTGCTGGCGTAATTGGTGGCGGTCACGCCGTCACGGCCGACACCTGCAATCGCAATCGCCGTGATCGTGCCGTCCATGGCCAGCTTCAGCATGCTGTGCAGTGCCATCAGGACATACTCATCCGGATCGTTCGCGACAGGCGGAACCACGGTCAGCACGGGCGCAGTCATGCAGCAGCCTCTTTAGGACGCACGTAATCGGGGCGAAGCACGGCAGCGTTCGTATCCGGGAACCAGACGAACCGCTGGAAGCTTGATCCGTCCTTGCCGAACCGACGCATCGGCGGGCCTTCCGGCTGGGCGCCGAGCGCCACGATCATCTTGTGGGCCTCGGTGTGCTCGATGTGCGAGTTGCAATAAAGCCGGTTGGCGTGCTGCGTGGACAGGATGTCAGCAGCCTCGCGGCGAAACCACTTCAGCAGATGCACGGCGCCGGCCTTGAACTCGTCCGTTCCAAACATGATGACCTGCCAGACGGTCGGGTAATCCTCGCAGAAGGCGCCAAGCGCAACGGGTCGCCCCTTGTGCCAGGCAATGCGGCCGCGTCCCATGTTGCGGATCTGGTGATAGGCTTCCCAGCCGAGACGGTACGGGTTGTCATGCGGCTGCGTCGCGTAGATCTCGCGCCGGTCCTGCTCGCGCATGTGGTCACAAATGTAGCAGACCGATTGCAGATCGATGTCGGTGAGGTATTGGCTTTCGACAGGCATCAGAACGGTGCGTAATCCATCCCGGAACTTGAGGCGCGGCGCACATGCCGCTCGAACTCGGCCGAGGATACGTTGAACGGGTCATACTCGGAGACAGCGGTCGCGCGGCGCAGCACGGCATTTGCGAAGTCGCCGCCGGCAAAGGTCAGGCAGAAGGCATCGGCCTTGTTCGGGCTCTTGATGCCGCGCTTTTTCATATCGTCTTTGGACTCGATCTTGATCTTGCCGCTGCTTTCCAGCTTGTAGGTCGGGCCAACCAGTTCCGAGATCAAAGCGTCGTCCTCTGGGATCACCACGGACCTGCTGTCGAACCAGTCGCGGGCCTTCCACCACAACTCATCGCGCAACCGCATGAAGCGCTCGGGACTGGTCGCGGCGGCTTCACCAACATTGACGCCGCGCACAGGCAGGCCCAGTTCTCGCAACCGATCCACAACACCAGCGCCGAGACCAATCACGTCAACGTTGATCGCAGCCGGGCGGTTCTCCGGTGGCGTCTCATGCCAGAGCTTCATAATCACCCCGGTCGTCTGCATCAGGTCGAGCTTCTTCCACTCGACAACGGGCTCCAGCAGGACGTTGCCGCGACGCTTGGCTAATGCCGTCGTGTCGTCGCCAAACCGCGCCACGTCGAGGCCCCAGACGATGGCCATATCATTCGGCGAGACCTCGCGATTGACGGCCGCCTCGATCAAGCCCAGCGAGATGACAGAGTTGTCGTCGGATAGCGGAAACTCGCCAAGCACACGGACGCGGTAGACGTTGGACTGCTCGCCGTATTCCGCCGCGATCTGCTTCGGGTAATCTTCCGAGACCCGAGACGAGATCTGGCACGGGATGTGATAGGTCCGCCACTGGTCACGGTTGGCGTGGAAGGACCGATGGAAGTAGCCCGAAGTCCGGGTCGGGTTGCCGAAGAGAAACACCCACGAGCCTTCACTCGACAGGGCGCCGCCAGCCACCTCGAAAATCACATCCTCGATGGCCGAGGCTTCTTCGACGAAGAATACCAGCGTATTAGCGTGGAAGCCTTGCAGCGCCTCGGGACGCTCCGGTCGGGCCGTGCGCGCCACCGCGAAGCTCGATTCTGGGTCGGACTTGACGAACACCCGTTCTGTGTTCAGTTCCAGCAGATCCCTCAGAAACGGCGGCAGTTCCCGATGCCACTTGGCGATTTCCGCAAACAGTACGTCGCGCAACTGGTCGGATGAGTTGGCCGTAACGGGAATCTTCAAGTCGCGATAAAAAAGCAAAAACCAGAGGATCAGCCACGCCTGCGTGGTCGACTTGCCCGTACCGTGACCGCTTCGCACCGTGAAGCGGCGCTTGCCTTCGACCTGGGCGCGGGCAACATCCTTGAGGAAGTCGGCTTGCCACAACTCCATGCCCTTGGGCGAGTGTGCCGGCCGAGGCGTGCCCGGAACCCACGGGCGCCAATCTTCCTCTTTCATGTGAAACAATGCTTCGAGGACGAACAGATACGGGCTTGCCGTCCACCGAGACACCAGAGTTTGCCAGTCCATTCCTGCCTTTGGGGTATTTTATTTTTACTGGCGCGTTGGCCAATGTAAAAATTTTCTACTCTGCGGCCTCAACAATGGTCGCCTCTAGAACAGGCGCCCTATTATTGTGGCCCAGCGAGCGAATGAAATCCTCGAACGCCTCGCTGATCGTCATCGTATGATTGATGTCGAGGCTCTTAGGCGCCGAGCCAAAGCCGCGATCCAGGATCTCCGAAGCAGCCGCGACCCGTGCAGAGGGCGTCGCACCTACGTCCGACATGACTTCAACCAGCACTTCGACCGCTTTCTTGGCGTGGGCCTGCGCCATTGCGGCGAGGTCGTAGTCCTTTTTCGGGCGACCGCTGGGGTTGCGCGAGGGCTCCCCAGGGCGCTGCGGCCGGAGGTTGGCTAGGCTCCTGGCCCTTCCGTCTTGGTTTGCCTTGCCCTTGTCTTGGTTTTTGTCGACGCTGACTTGCATATCCATCGTGCGGGTCGTCTCCGATTGTCCGCTGGTGCTACGGGATGAGCTTTCGGATCTTCTTGAGCCTTCCAGGGCCTATGCCGGGGATTTGTAATAGTTCTGAATCAGACATTCGTTTCAGTTGGCCCACTGTTTTTATGTCGGCTCGATGCAAGATGAACTCAACGGCCGCCGAGAACCCGACCTCATCAACATGATCCTCGTCGTCAAAGTCAAAAATTTTCTTCCCGCTTAAGACCCGGAGAACAAACTTGTCGGCGCCGCTTCGGTGATTGCTTTTCATCAAAGCCTCATAAGGGCGGCAAGTTGGGCCTTGTCGCTCTCATCGAGGAGGTCGTATTCGTCGGGTTCTTCGTCTGTAATGCTGACGAGGCAGGCGGGATCTGTCCACCAGCTTTCGGGAGATTGAGCGGCGTCTTGCAGGGCCTTGCGGACGGCAGTCATATCGATGCCGTCGTTCATGCGGCGAGCCTGGTCTGACGCATGGCCGACTCCCAGGCTTCAGCCCAGGCGCGATCGGTAATGGTGGTCTTGATCACGCGGGTTTCGGGGACGGGCACCAGTTGGGTGGTGGTCTTAGTGGGTTGGGCGGGTGCCGGGTTAGGCTGGCCCAGGGAGTGAAGGCGTCCTTTATCGTCGGCAGCCCGCCCAATCTCTTCGGTCTCGTCGTCTGGTCGGCGATAAAGACCGGCAATGAACAAGCAAAACGCAGGCAAGCCCGTGCCGGCGATGGCCATAGCAAGGTTGGCGCTCTGTTCGGCGGCGGCCTGAACTTGGGGGGTCGGCTCAAGGCTGCCGGTGGATACCAGCGTCACGGCTTTAGCGAGAAACTGGTTTTGGTGCACGACGGGCGACGACGTGTGGCGAATGTTGGCAGACGTGTTGCGAGCTTCGGCAAGGCTTGACAGCGTGGCGGCATGCAATGCGGAATTGGTGGCGATCTCAACCGCCTTTGCCCGCAGAGCTTTCAAGTGGGCAAGCTCATTGGTGCGGGCCTCACACTTGGGGCCACAACGTGTGCGCTTGGCTTCGTTGTCGACTTCCAGCTGCTTGGCAGCGATCTGCCCGTCGAGTTCCTCAGGCGACGACGGGCGAACGGAAACAGCCCAGCCCGACACCTTGGTATTGACCAGGGCGGCCATTTCAGCGTCGAGGCGCTTTAGACGGGCCTCGTACTCTGCGGCCTTGGCGCGGAGGTCCACCACGGTATTGCGACCGTCGTCATACCTTACGTTCTGGACGGATGCGGTTTCAATGTTGTGACCACGCAACCCTGCCGTGTATCCGGCATGCGAATAAAACTCGATCAGAAGCAGCGGTGCGCAGACGAGTGCGATCACAATGCCGGCCGTGGTCTTGCCGCTCGTGAAGGCGCGGTGCGCGGCCTCGGGACCAAACGCGGCAACGAACGTGAGGCAAGCGAGGAACGCGGCGTGTTTCCACGACACTTCGGCGCCGAAGCCCCAGCTCATGGCGGCAGCAACGATCAGAACGACAAGACCCACGCGAGCCCACATGAGGCCTGTGGAGTCGAGGTTGCCAAGCATGGCCTTGATGAAGCGATCGAAGGGTCTCATGGGGGCCTCTCAGTGGAGGGTGTTAGGGTCGGACTCGGACAACAACTCGATGTGCATCACAGGGTAGGTTTCTTGGATGTATTCAAGCGCTTGGCGTGGCGAGATGTTAAAGCGGATGAAGATCTCGGCCAGATCCAGCAACCGCAGTTGCACGTCATCGATCTCAGTTTCGTCGATGTCGTCGATGTCGGTCATTTGGCAAGCGATAGCGCAATGGCCACGGCGCTCATTTCGATGACGCCAGGGCGGATTGAGACGATGCCAAAGAGTTTGAGCGCAGCCGCAATGGCAAGCGCGAGGGCGGCGAGCTGACAGAGTTGGGCCAGCGTGCCGCGAAGATCATTGATGTTCATGGGCTCCAGACGCAGTTCTGGATTGGGGGTCGCCAATTGCGACCGAGGGCGGCCCTGAAATTACACGATGCCGGCTATGGGGTGCAGGCCGGTGGGTTCCGCTCGTCTCTTAATTTCGTCTAAATTGATTTGCGCGCCCGCGCAAGGGGTTGTTGCTTTTTGGCCGCCTTGTCGGCCCGCTTTTGCACCGCTCGATCGCGGGCCAAGTATTCCGCCACTGCGTCTGCCAGCATAAATTTCATCAAGGCCGCGAGGATCACGTCGGCACGCGTCTCTTTGCGCTTGCGGGCCATTTTATCCAGTCGGTCGGCAATATCAGTCGGCAAATGCGCGGACCAGACAATTTCGACGTAGCCGGCAGGCGTGCGCTTGTGTTCTGTCTTTTTGGATGTGCTCATTTGCTGCTCCATCTCTCGGGCCAGTCTTTGCGCGGCAGTTGATCCATGACTTCGGCCATGGCGATCACCCATTGCGGGACCGGGTAGCGCCCATGGACCCACCGTGAAATGTGTTCCTCGGAAACATCGAGCACGCAGGCAAGGCGGCGCTGGCTGCCGGCGCACTGGACGAGAATGCTAAGGGCTTGCTTGTGGGTCATAGACGAAATATCGGCTATGTTGGCCGTGGCGTCAATCTATTTTAATGCTGCGTCACTATGCCGCATGAGCATCAACTTGACAATTTATCAATCTCCTGCTATTGTGAAGATCCTGCCCATAAAAGCAGGCGGGCCAGAGCGGGTGTTAGCGCACCCTCCCCGGCCCTGATCCCGAACCCTGACTGAACCAGGAGACGAGACTATGGGGTATTCTATCCGTTGGACGCACGTTGCAGCAACAGCCATTGCGGTCGCGTGTGTCGGTTATCAAACGGCGGTTATCTGGGAATCGCTTTCGGGCGTTTCCACGATCACCAAGTTAGGCGTTCCGCTTGCAACCGTTTCGGCCGCACTGCTCCCAGTATTGGCCGAGGCGGCATGGCGGGAAGGCGCAAAGCTCAAGGCCGGGCTTCTGCTTCTCCCCGTCGTGGTGTTGCTGGCGTTCGTGCTGCCTTCGGGCGTGTCGCGCTTGGGTGAATCCCAGGAGCAGCGCCGGGTGGCAGCACAGACGATCCAGGCCGACCAAGCCAAGCTGCGGGCCGATCTGGCGAAAGCCGATAAGCTCGTGACCGAAGCCGAAGCGTGGGCGGCGGCCGAGTGTAAATCAGGAGCCGGCAAGCGGTGTGCGGGCGTAACGTTCACGCTCAACCAACGCCAAGCCTTCCAGCGGGAGTTGGCCGGCAAGGTCGAGGCTGCAAAGCCAGCGACTAAGCCCTGGCTTCCTGACTGGCACCCGGCGACGTTGCCCATCGGCCTTGAATTGTGTGCATGGGCGGCGTTGTTCTTCGGTCTCGGGCCTTTCACCCACACGCGGGCACCGGTCCAGGCCATCACGGAGCGCGATGTTAAGGTTGAGCCGATCACCGACAGCGAGATTGCCGAGCTTCGGCGTTTGCTTCGGACAGTCGGGCGCCCCGTCAATAACTCGGAGCTGGCCAGACTAGCGGGCATCAGCGACGGGGAATGCTCGAAGCGGGTGGCGGATGCAGTTGCCGCTGGCGTGCTTCGAAAAGAACGGGATGGCCGGCAGGTGGCGATCACGTTGCACTGAGTTGAACCTGCACAGTCAACGCCCGGCGGGAGCAATCCTTGCCGGGCTTTTTCTTTGACCGAATTCGGTTATCGGTTACCGAATTCGGGTTGATTGCCGGCGAATTCGCTACGGTTTCCGGTTGACCGAGGTTTTCCAGGCCCGGCAAAAGTACCGGAAACAGGGGCTTAGCCTGCGGGAAAACGGGAAAACCCGGACCATAGGCTAGGCAACCTTTTCGATCTGATCGGCACGGATTTCCACTTGCCGTTCCGAGCCGAACATCGGCACGGACACGCTCAGCGTTTCGGTCTTTACCGCCTTGATCAGCGCCTCGATGGAGCGGAACGGGCCGTCAGTGATGATGCCCCGGTCTCCCGCCTTCCATCCGGTTACGTAGTCGGCGGCCATGCGGCGGATGGCATGCACGTCGGCGCCGGTTAAGCTGGGGATCTCGCGGCCAAACCGGACGAGACCATGAACGTGTTGCGTTTCCAGCACGTCGCGAAACGGAATGTCCCCGATGCTCGATCCGACAAACACGTAGC
>Ga0315909_10002407_pt1 | contig 23968 bp, 25 predicted proteins | sample LakEriMetagenome_11_FD_203527 | JGI IMG/M metagenome (GOLD analysis project Ga0315909, IMG submission 203527) | Freshwater fungal communities from buoy surface, Lake Erie, Ohio, United States - Buoy 2 MA125 | ecosystem: Environmental > Aquatic > Freshwater > Lake | place: USA: Lake Erie, Ohio...
CAGCGCGACGAACAGTAGAGGAGTAGACGATGTCATTAGCTTTGTATCGTAAATATCGTCCCTCTGTTTTTGCAGATGTCATCGGACAAGAACATGTAACTGTTCCACTTTCAAATGCTTTGGAATCAGGTCGCACACACCACGCATATTTGTTTAGCGGTCCTCGTGGATGCGGAAAAACTTCTAGCGCACGAATCATGGCGCGCTCGCTTAACTGTGAAAAAGGCCCAACACCAAATCCATGTGGCCAATGCCAATCATGTAAAGATTTAGTTGCGAACGGCCCAGGTTCATTAGATGTTATTGAATTAGATGCCGCAACCCACGGTTTAGTAGATGATGCACGCGATCTGCGCGACAAAGCTTTCTTTGCACCAGTACAAAGTCGTTACAAGATTTACATTATCGACGAAGCACATCAGCTTGGACCAGGTGCAGCAAATGCATTACTGAAAGTTGTTGAAGAGCCGCCTCCACATGTCATTTTTATCTTTGCTACAACTGAACCAGACAAGTTGATTGCAACTATTCGTTCACGTACTCATCACTATCCATTCCGTTTAGTTCCACCAGGTACTTTGGCGGCTCATCTTGAAAAGGTTTGTAATGCTGAAGGCGTAAAGGTTGATAAAGGTGTAATTCCTCTTGTAGTACGCGCATCTGGTGGCTCTGTTCGCGATGCTTTATCTGTGTTAGGTCAGTTGTTAGCTGGTGCTGGAAAAGATGGCGTCAGCTACGAGATTGCAATTCAGTTGCTTGGGTTCACTGATGGTGCGCTACTAGATGATGCCATCGATGCGATTGCGGCACATGATGGTGCAACGCTGTTTAAGACAATTGACCGCGTCATTGAATCCGGCCATGATCCACGTCGCTTTACTAGCGATATGTTGGAACGCATTCGCGACTTGATGATTGTTGATGCGCTAAAGGATTCAACTGCTAATTCGATTTTGCGCGATATGCCTGATGATCAAATGGAACGCATGCGCAATCAAGCGAACCGAATTGGCACCGCAAATCTTTCACGTGCAGCAGATATTGCAGCCGAAGGCCTTACTCAAATGCGTGGAGCTACTGCGCCGCGCTTAATTCTTGAGCTGATTTGCGGGCGTATTTTGTTGCCGATTGGCGATAACACCGAGGCCGGCATGCTCTCTCGTATCGAACGTTTGGAACGTGCAGAAAACATTGCTCCCCTTACCTCGTCCGTTGCTTCCGCTCCAGCTCGAACCGTGGAGGCAAAAGAAAAAGCAGCCTCCACTCATTCGACTGAAGCAGTCAGCAACTCCAAAGTTGAAGAAGTAAAACCTGCTGTTAAAGAAAAGGACTCCACTGCCAAGCACGTACCGGGCAACTTTGATATTGCCGCTCTAAGACGAGCATGGCCGGATGTTATTGAAGATGTAAAGAAGCGTCGTAGGCTGACTTGGTCGCTTCTTAGTGCATCGGCGCAGGTGCTGTCTGTTGATGAGGATGCGATAACTATTGGCATTGTTAATGCCGGAGCGAAGGAAAGTTTTGAGCGTTCAGAATCTGATGTCATTCTGCGCAACGCATTTATTGATGTGGTGGGGTTGGATCGCAAGATCGCAGTTGTTGTTGATCCATCAATTGATACAAATACTCCTGCGGCTCGTGAGACACGAACATCAGAGGCACCAACAGATAAGACTCTACTTACAGGCGCTGCGTTGCTTGCCCAAGAACTTGGCGCAAAAGTTATTGAAGGTAAGTAAGAGATGTCAGGTATGTATGAAGGTGCAATTCAAGATTTGATTGATGCATTGGGTCGCTTACCGGGTATTGGCCCAAAGAGCGCGCAACGTATTGCTTTCCATATTTTGCAATCTGATTCAGAGGTTGCATCAGCTTTGGTTGATTCAATCCGAGTCGTTAAAGAGCGAGTAAAGTTTTGCGTTCAGTGTGGAAATGTTTCCGAAGAAGATGAATGCCGAATCTGCCGTGACCCTCGACGTGACAACACAATTATCTGTGTTGTTGAAGAAAGCAAAGATGTTATTGCGATTGAAAGAACGCGCGAATTTCGCGGTAAGTACCATGTGCTTGGTGGAGCGATTAGTCCCATTGATGGTATTGGTCCGGAACAACTTCGAATTCGAGAATTAATGGTTCGCTTGGCAGATGCCGGCATCGTTGAAGTTATCTTGGCGACTGATCCAAACCTTGAAGGTGAAGCGACAGCTACTTACTTATCTCGATTGATTAAGCCGATGGAGATAAAGGTTTCGCGCCTTGCAAGCGGTCTGCCAGTGGGTGGCGATCTGGAATACGCCGATGAGGTCACGCTTGGTCGTGCCTTTGAAGGCCGCAGGGATGTTTAATCTCATTATTTGACACGCACCCGGTCTCATTATTTGAGAAATGCCCGAAATCGGGTAGCCCCAGTTAGATATGTAGTTCATGATTGAGCCATGGGACTCATTGTTCAGAAATACGGCGGCTCTTCAGTTGCCGATGCCGAGGGCATGAAGCGGGTAGCCAACCGAATCGTGGCGGCCAAGCGGGACGGAAATCAGGTTGTTGTCGTGGTTTCGGCCATGGGCGATACCACCGATGAACTGATTGATTTAGCTGAACAGATCACGCCAATTCCGCAGGGCCGCGAACTAGATATGTTGTTAACCGCGGGCGAGCGAATTTCTATGGCACTTCTTGCAATGGCTATTAACAATTTAGGTCACGAAGCTTTGTCATTTACTGGCAGCCAAGCAGGTGTAATCACAACATCTGCACACGGCCGCGCTCGCATCATTGACGTGACACCGGGTCGAATTAAGGAAGCGCTAGATAGCGGAGCAATTGCAATCGTTGCTGGCTTTCAGGGAATTTCACAAGATACAAAGGATGTAACAACTCTTGGCCGTGGCGGAAGCGATACAACTGCGGTTGCATTAGCTGCAGCACTTGATGCAGATGTGTGCGAAATTTACACAGATGTTGATGGAGTCTTTAGTGCCGATCCACGCGCCGTTCCAGCTGCTCGTAAGTTAAGGACAGTTACTTATGATGAAATGCTAGAACTTGCAGCAAGCGGAGCAAAGGTTCTGCACTTGCGTTGTGTTGAATATGCACGCCGTTACAACTTACCAATTCACGTACGTTCATCTTTTACAACCAATGAAGGAACCTGGGTGGTCAAAGATCACCCTGAAGGAGGAGCCATGGAGCAAGCAATCATCTCGGGAATCGCACATGATAAGTCTGAGGCGAAGATAACGATCGTCGGAGTACCGGACCGAACTGGTGTTGCTGCACGTATCTTCCAAGCGATTGCCGATGCAGACATTAACATCGACATGATTGTGCAGAATGTTTCTGCAGCTGCAACTGGTCTGACAGATATTTCATTCACATTGCCAAAGTCTGAAGGTGCTGGCGCTACTGCTATCTTGCAGAAGTTGCAGGGCGAGGTTGGCTTTGCATCAATTCAATATGATGATCAAATCGGCAAATTGTCATTAGTTGGCGCTGGAATGCGCTCCCACCCAGGCGTCACAGCAACCTTCTTCGGTGCGCTGTCCGATGCAGGCGTAAACATCGAAATGATTTCAACCTCTGAAATTCGCATCTCAATCATCTGTCGTCAGGCTGATCTGGAGCGCGGTGCAAAGGCAGCACACACCGCTTTTGAGTTAGACGCAGATCAAAGTGAAGCTGTTGTTTATGGAGGAACTGGGCGATGAGTAAAAAAGTTAAGAAAGTCGCAAAGAAGCCTTCACTTGCAGTCGTAGGTGCAACAGGTGCCGTTGGCACAGTAATGCTTAGCATTTTGTCTGAGCGCAAAGATGTTTGGGGCGAGATCCGTCTAATTGCTTCAGCTCGTAGCGCGGGAAAGAAATTGGTGTGTCGCGGGGAGGAGCTAACCGTCGTAGCTCTTTCACCTGAAGCCTTTGATGGCATCGATGTTGCGATGTTCGATGTTCCAGATGAGGTTTCTGCAGAGTGGGCACCAATTGCAGCAGCTCGTGGTGCAATCGTTGTCGATAACTCTGGTGCATTCCGAATGGATCCAAAGGTTCCATTGGTAGTACCTGAAGTAAATCCAAAGGATATAAAAAAGCGTCCTAAGGGAATCATTTCTAATCCAAACTGCACAACTCTTTCTATGATCGTTGCGATGGGTGCACTAAATAAAAAGTTTGGCCTAAAAGAACTTGTAGTTTCTTCTTACCAAGCGGCATCTGGTGCAGGTCAACCTGGTATTGATGCGTTGCGCGAACAGATCTCGGCAGTTGCCGGAACAAATGCTGGTGAAGCCACCGGCGATGTTCGTAAATTTATAAAGGATTCGGGACCATTCCCAGCACCGCTTGCACTTAACGTTGTGCCTTGGGCTGGTTCACTAAAGGAAGCGGGATATTCATCAGAAGAGCTCAAGGTTCGCAATGAATCTCGAAAGATTCTAGGAATGCCAAAGCTCAAGGTTTCAGCAACATGTGTTCGTGTTCCAGTTTTAACAACACATTCGTTAACTGTTCACGCGACATTTAAGACCGAGGTCTCTCGCAAAGCTGCACAGAGAGTTCTAGAAAAGGCAGCAGGCGTGATTTTGCTAGATGATCCAGAAAACAAGAAGTTTCCAACGCCAAATGATGTAGTTGGCACCGATGAAACTTGGGTTGGTCGCGTGCGTCAGTCGCTAGATGACAAGAAATCTATCGATTTATTCTTGTGCGGAGACAACCTTCGCAAGGGCGCAGCATTAAATACTGCTCAGATTGCCGAACTATTGGCGGTAGAGTTAACAAAATGAGCATTAAAGAAACCTTACGTTCGGACCTAACCGAGGCAATTCGCGGTCGCAACGAGATTACATCCAGCACTATCCGCATGGTGCTAACTGCAATCACTAATGAAGAGGTTGCTGGAAAAGAAGCGCGTGTCCTAAGTGATGATGAAGTAATCGTTGTTTTGTCACGCGAAGCAAAGAAGCGTCGCGAAGCCGCAGAAGCTTTCGAAGGTGCAGGCCACGCAGAAAAAGCTGCGCTAGAAAAGGCCGAAGGAGAAGTTATTGCTAAGTATTTGCCAGCTCAATTAACTGCAGATGAAATCAAGGCGATCATCGCTGAAGCAATTGCTTCAACAGGTGCAGCTGGGCCTGCAGATATGGGCAAGGTAATGGGCGCGATCAAGCCAAAGATTGCCGGAAAGGCTGATGGAGCACTTGTTTCATCACTAGTGAAGGAGAGTCTCAACAAATGACCAAGTATGAATATGCAACCGTTCCACTTCTTTCACATGCAACAAAGGCGATTCTTGATACTTGGGGTTCAGATGGTTGGGAACTAGTACAAGTTATTCCGGCACCAGGAACAGGCGAACAGCTAGTTGCTTACATGAAACGTCCGCTTGCATGAATACAGTAGATGTTCGCGCAAAGCTTGCAGAGCTTGGTTTAGAACTACCAGTAGCTGCAAAACCAGTTGCTGCTTATGTTCCGGCAATCCGAACAGGTAATTTAGTTTTCACTGCAGGACAACTTCCATTGGCTAATGGTGAAATGGCAGGCGTTGGAAAAGTTAATGGAGAGATTACCCCTGAGCGCGCAAAGGAGCTTGCACAGATTTGTGCACTTAATTGTTTAGCCGCTGTTGAAACAGTTGCCGATGTAAACAAGATTACAAAGATTGTTCGTGTAGTTGGTTACGTTAATGGCGTGCCTGGGTTTATCGGACACCCAGGTGTAGTTAATGGAGCTTCTGAGCTCTTCATCTCAATCTGGGGCGATGGTGCAAAGCATGCACGTAGCGCTGTTGGTATTGCAGAGTTACCACTAAATTCACCGGTAGAGATTGAACTAACAGTCGAAATTACTGACTAATTACTTTCCTCTTTTTGAAAGACGATCTAAATCTGTAATCAGTACTGCGCGACCATCTAACTTTAACCAGCCGCGACCTGCGAAATCAGCAAGAGCCTTGTTAACGGTTTCGCGTGATGCGCCAACTAGTTGTGCTAATTCTTCTTGAGTTAAATCGTGATGAACAAATAGGCCTTCAGCTGTTTGCTTTCCGAAACGCTCACCTAGATCAATGAGTGCTTTTGCAACACGACCAGGAACATCTGAAAAGACTAGATCGCCAACAGCTTCATTTGTGCGACGCAAACGTTGCGCTAAACGAGCAAGAAGTTGAAGTGAAACATTTGGATTTGTTGCAAGCCAAGGAATTAACTTTTCCTGACCAAGACTCAATAACTTGGCATCCGTAACCGCAGTCGCAGTCGATGTGCGGGGACCTGGATCAAAAAGACTAAGTTCGCCGAACATTTCGCCAGGTCCAAGAATTGATAGAAGATTCTCGCGACCATCTCCGCTGGATGTTCCAAGCTTGAGCTTTCCTTCGGCAATTACATACAAGTGATCGCCTTCATCGCCTTCGGCGAACAAAACAGATCCCTTTGCAATCTTTACGGAATCCATATTTGCCAGCAAAGAAGCAGCAGCAGCGTCATCCAAGGCGGTGAACAGAGGCGCTTTACGAATAACTTCTTGATCTATGGGCACGAGGGGTACTTTACTACCCATGGCGGTCGATGGCGAAATTCGTAAAGGGGCTAAAGCGGTTTATCGCATCCTCACCAAGACCTACCCCAATATTCGCTGTGAATTAGATTTTACTAACCCGTTGGAATTAATCATCGCAACGGTGTTGAGCGCCCAGTGCACAGATAAGAGAGTTAACACTGTCACCCCAGCGCTCTTTAAAAAGTACAAAAATCCGAAGGCCTACGCAAAAGCAGATATTCATGAAATTGAAGATTTGGTGCATTCAACGGGTTTTTATCGAGCAAAGGCCCGAAATATAAAGTCGCTGAACATTAAATTGTTAGAAGATTTTGGGGGAGAAGTTCCTAGAACTCTTGAAGAGTTAATCACCTTGCCAGGTGTTGGACGCAAAACTGCAAATGTTGTTTTGGGTCATGCCTTTGATACTCCCGGAATAACAGTTGATACTCACTTTGGACGTTTGTCACGGCGCTTTGGTTGGACTAAAGAAACCGATCCAGTAAAAGTTGAAATGATTGTTCAGCAGTTAATTCCACAACATGAATGGACAAATCTGTCTCAGCGCATGATTTGGCATGGACGTAGAATTTGTCATGCACGCAAACCTGCGTGTGGTGCATGCCCAGTAGCAAAAATATGCCCCAGCGTTGGTATTGGTGAGATGGATAAAGCGAAGGCTTTATTGTTGGTAAAGACAGATAAGGATTTTAGATGAAGAAGTTAGTTGTTGCAGCGGTGCTGTTATTGCTGACGGCATGCTCTCCTTCATCTTCATTTGTACAAGGTGAGGTAGTTTCTTGCGATTCTATTTCTCAAGATTCAACCTTTACTGGCGGAGTTGAACTGGAGTGTCTAGATGGCAGTGAAGGTGCTCAACTTGGCGCACTACGTGGACCAATGGTTATTAATGTTTGGGGCTCATGGTGTGGACCATGCAAGGAAGAGATACCAGTTTTCCGCGAATTTCATGAAAAAGCTAAAGACAAAGTTCAACTAATTGGTGTTGATGTCGAAGAAGCAAGTTTGAATGATGGTCGGAGCTTTGTCGAAGGTAATGGAATCACTTGGCCAAATTTGTATGACCCAGATGGCCGTTCACGCCAGTACTTTGGGATGGGTGTTCCAGTTACATGGTTTATCGCAGCCGATGGCAGTGTTGCTTACAAACACATCGGAATCATCAAAGATCTCGATCAGATTCTAGAGCTAACCGAAAAACATCTTGGAGTTCGTCTTTAATCCTCATCCTTTGATGTGTTTAATCCTTCAGAAATCAGCTTCATAACATTTGGATCAGCAAGAGTAGTTGCATCTCCCACCTGACGGTTTTCAGCCACATCCTTAAGTAAACGACGCATAATTTTGCCGCTTCGAGTCTTTGGTAATTCAGCAACAACCAAGATTTGGCGCGGCTTTGCAATCGCACCAATTTCTTTTGCCACGTGATTGCGTAGCTCGGTAACGAGTTCTTCTCCGCTGGCATGAGCAATTCCTCCACGCAAGATAACGAAGGCAACAATTCCTTGACCTGTCATCGCATCTTGCGCGCCTACCACAGCAGCTTCTGCAACTGCTTCATGAGAAACAAGGGCAGATTCAACTTCGGTTGTTGAAATTCGGTGGCCTGAAACATTCATTACATCGTCAACCCGACCGAGTAACCAAATTGCTCCATCGTTATCCAACTTTGCACCATCTCCTGCAAAGTAGATTCCCTTAAATCGTGACCAATAAGTTTCTTTGTAGCGCTCATCTTCGCCCCAAACACCACGCAACATTCCGGGCCATGGTTTATCAAGGATTAAGAATCCCCCATGACCCTTTGCAACTGGGTTTGCATTGTCATCAACGACTACTGCACTGATTCCAGGAATCGCCGTCATCGCTGATCCTGGTTTGGTCGCGGTTACACCAGGCAATGGAGAAATCATGATTCCGCCAGTTTCTGTTTGCCACCATGTGTCAACAATTGGACAACGATTACCACCAATAACTTCGCGGTACCACATCCACGCTTCAGGATTGATTGGTTCTCCGACGGAGCCTAATAAGCGAAGTGATGACAGGTTGAACTTGTTTGGATACTCATCCCCCCATTTCATCCAGGTACGAATCAAAGTTGGCGCTGTATACAAAATAGTTACGCCGTACTTTTCAATCAGCTCGAAAATACGTCCTTTATGTGGTGTATCTGGAGTTCCTTCATACATTACTTGTGTTGCACCATTCATCAACGGTCCATAAACAATGTAACTGTGACCGGTAATCCAGCCAACATCGGCGGTGCACCAATACACATCAGTTTCAGGCTTAATATCAAAGACGATTCGATGCGTGTAAGCCGCTTGGGTTAAATACCCACCCGTGGTGTGAAAAATTCCCTTTGGCTTTGCGGTCGTGCCAGATGTGTACAAAATGAAGAGCGGGTGCTCAGAATCAAAGCCTTCAGGTGTGTGTTCTGCTGATTGGCGATCGACAAGATCGTGCCACCAGATATCTGTTGCAGAATTCCAGGCGGTCTCTTGATGTGTGCGTTGAACAACCAAAACATTCTTAACATTGTGCTTGCCCTTTAATGCTTCATCAACAGCAGGTTTCAGGGCAAATGCTCCACCTTTTCTGAAACCACCATCGGCGGTAATAACTAACTTTGCATCCGCATCCTGAATACGTGACAACAAAGCATCGGCTGAAAATCCACCAAACACAACAGAGTGTGCTGCACCGATTCGAGCACATGCCAACATTGCAATCGCTGCTTCTGGAATCATTGGCATGTAAATAGCAACACGGTCTTTAGCTTCGATACCTAATTCCAAAAGCGCATTTGCTGTTTTCTTAACTTCAGTAAATAACTGCGCATAAGTAATTGTTCGAGTGTCACCAGGTTCGCCTTCAAAGTGGAATGCAACTCGATCTCCGCGACCTTCGATGACATGTCTATCCAATGCATTAAAGGATGCGTTGATCTTTCCACCCACAAACCATTGTGCATATGGCGCATCCCATTGAAGAGTTTGCGTCCAAGGGGTTTCCCAAGTCAGCGCAAGTGCTTGTTGATCCCAAAAAGCTAATCGATCTTTCTCAGCTAGATCGTAGAGAGCAGCGGTGGCATTAGCTTGCGCCGCGAAATCGGCAGTGGGAGGAAATCGCCGATCCTCACTGAGCAGGTTCTCTAGAGATTCATGATCTTGACTCATAACGCTAGAGGTTACCCCTTCAACATTGTTATCAACAGAGAATTCGTGATTGATTTTTTCTTTGCTGCTTTCCCTGAAGATGTCTCGACGGAAAGGAGATGCAATGTTAACTTCACTTATTTTGGCTTTAATCAAGCTTTTGAGTAACCCACTATTACTGGCGGCCCTGGCTAAGTTCTTGGCCAACGCCTTGAAATCCGTGAGTTAAAAGGTAAATCCGGCACAAAAAGACCCTCCCAGCCTCGGTATGCGGAGGGTCTTTTTGTGCCATGGGGGCCAAGGTGAGAGGATTGGTTGTAAGCCTCTAGACGACTCAACGAAGCGCTCAGTCTAAAGATTTACAACGAGCCTTAGGAGTCACTGTGCCAATTGCAACCCCTGAAATTTACGCCGATATGTTGGATCGCGCTAAAAAAGGCGCTTTCGCATACCCAGCAATCAATGTTTCATCATCACAAACCATCACAGCCGCTATTCGTGGTTTCGCCGAAGCAGAGTCAGATGGAATCATTCAATTTTCTTGGGGCGGTGCTGAATATGCATCTGGCTCGACTGTTAAGAACATGGTTGATGGCGCCGTAGCGCTCGCAGAGTATGCACATGTTGTTGCAAAAAACTACAAAGTAAACATTGGAATTCATACAGATCACTGCCCAGCTGAAAAGCTAGATGGCTTCATGCGTCCACTTCTTGCATTTGGTGCAGATCGAATTAAGTCAGGCAAGGCTCCATTATTCAACTCACATATGTGGGATGGATCAGCGGTAGATATGACTGAAAACATGAAGGTCGCTAAGGAAATGTTGGCGATGTCTGTTGCTGCAAAGACAATTCTTGAAATCGAAATCGGAGTTGTTGGTGGAGAAGAAGATGGTATCGAGGCTAAGCATGATGCAAAGCTTTACTCAACTCCAGAAGATGCACTTATGACTATTGAAACACTTGGAACCGATGTAAATGCTCGCTACATGGTGGCAGCAACATTCGGAAATGTTCATGGTGTTTACAAGCCCGGAAATGTTGTTCTGCAACCAAAGATTCTTGCGACTTTGCAAGAGGCGGTCTCTGCCAAACTTGGTCTACCTGCGGGAAGCAAGCCAATGGATCTTGTATTCCACGGTGGTTCTGGCTCACTTCTTTCAGAGATTCGCGAGTCACTTGATTACGGTGTAATTAAGATGAACGTCGATACAGATACTCAATATGCATTTACTCGCCCAGTTGTTGATCACATGCTCAAGAACTACGACGGTGTGCTCAAGATTGATGGCGAAGTTGGAAATAAGAAGGCTTACGATCCACGTGCATGGGGCAAGGCGGCTGAAGCAGGTATGGCAGCCCGCGTTGTTCGTGCATGTGAAGATCTTCGCTCAAACGGAACTTCATCGCTTAAGTAATTAACTACTAGTCGGAAAGGCTTTACCTATGCCTGCATTAGTACTTCTCGGAGCTCAGTGGGGCGACGAAGGCAAAGGTAAAGCTACCGATTTATTGGGCGATCGTGTTGATTATGTGGTCCGCTACCAAGGCGGTAACAACGCAGGTCACACAGTTGTAATTGGTGATCAAAAGTATGCACTTCACCTTTTACCATCAGGAATTCTTTCTCCCAATGTGATTCCGGTTATTGGTAATGGCGTTGTTATAGATCCTAGTGTTTTACTTGAAGAAATTCGTGGATTAAATGAACGTGGAATTGATACAAGCAAGCTTTTAATTTCAACTAATGCGCACTTGATTACGCCATATCACCGCACAATCGACAAGGTGTCAGAGCGCTTTTTAGGTAAGTCAAAGATTGGAACAACTGGTCGCGGCATTGGGCCAGCCTATGCAGACAAGATCAACCGAATCGGAATTCGCGTACAGGATCTATTTGATCCATCAATCCTTCGACAAAAACTAGAAGGTGCACTTCGCGATAAGAATCAGATTCTGATTAAGGTTTTCAATCGTAAGAACATCGAAGTTGATGAAGTTCTAGATGAGTATTTAAAGTATGCAGATATTTTGCGCCCTTACGTTGCAGACACTGTTCTAATTTTGGATGAAGCGCTAAAGGCTGGTAAGCGGGTGCTTCTAGAAGGTTCTCAGGGAACGTTGTTAGATGTCGATCACGGCACTTATCCATTTGTGACATCTAGTAATCCAACTGCAGGTGGAGCCTGTACAGGTTCAGGAATCGGGCCTACAAAGATTGATCGAGTAATCGGTATCGTAAAGGCATATACGACTCGAGTCGGTAGCGGACCATTCCCAACTGAGCTATTTGATGAAGATGGCGAAGCACTTCGCCGTATCGGTGGAGAAATAGGCGTAACAACGGGCCGAGCACGTCGTTGTGGCTGGTTTGATGCACCTATCGCTCGTTATGCAGTGCGCGTTAATGGTTTAACGGATTTCTTCCTAACAAAACTTGATGTATTAACTGGTTGGGAAAAGATTCCAGTGTGTGTTGCCTACGAAATTGATGGAAAGCGCGTAGAAGAGCTGCCAGCTTCACAATCAGATTTCCATCATGCAAAGCCAATCTATGAATACTTAGCTGGCTGGACTGAAGATATTTCAGGAGCTCGCAAGATGTCGGATCTTCCTAAGAACGCACAAGATTATGTTGCTTTCCTTGAAAAGATTTCTGGCGCTCCTATGAGTGCGATTGGCGTTGGTCCTGGTCGAGATCAAACAATTGTTGTAAAGGATTTCATCTAAGAATGAAAATCCTCCTAGTCGGAAGCGGCGGTCGCGAACACGCACTAGGGGTAGGACTACAAGCAGATCCAGCCTGTACTGAACTTCATGTTGCGCCCGGAAATCCTGGTATTGCACAGTTTGCCCAATGTCATCCGCTGTTAATTACAGATAACGCCGCAATTGTTGAGTTAGCAAAAAAGCTGCAGGCTGATTTAGTGGTCGTTGGACCCGAAGTTCCTCTAGTTAATGGCGTCGCTGATGAGCTAAGAGCAGCCAATTTCGCTGTCTTTGGTCCATCAAAAGCGGCGGCGCAGCTTGAAGGCTCAAAGCACTTTGCTAAAGAGGTTATGCGTGATGCAGGAGTACCAACTGCACATAGCTTTACCTGTATTACCAAAGAAGAGATTGAGATCGCGTTAGATGCTTCTGATGCACCGTATGTTGTTAAGGATGACGGCTTAGCTGCAGGTAAAGGCGTTGTTGTCACCAGTAATCGACAAGAAGCTTTAGACCACGCACTTTCTTGTAAGCGCGTAGTTATTGAAGAGTTTCTAGATGGTCCCGAAGTTTCCTTATTTGGAATCAGTGATGGAACAACGATTATTCCAATGCAACCTGCACAAGATTTTAAGCGCGCTCTTGATGGAGATGCAGGGCCTAACACTGGTGGCATGGGTGCCTACTCTCCATTGCCATGGGCACCATCTGACATTATTGAAGATACATATACGAAAGTTCTTGCACCTATAATTGTCGAAATGGCAGCACGTGGTACTCCATTTGTTGGCTTGTTATACGCAGGTCTTGCATTGACAGATCATGGAACACGAGTTATTGAATTCAATGCACGTTTTGGTGATCCAGAAACTCAAGTGTTAATTCCACGTTTAAAGACACCGCTCGCAACTCTTTTGTTTAATGCAGCAACTGGAAATCTAAGTGGCACTACTTTGGAGTGGAGAGATGAATCTGCTGTCACAGTTGTGCTGGCGGCGCAGGGATATCCAGCAGCTCCTCAATCAGGTGGAGTTATCTCAGGGTTCTCATCCATCAATAATGTTTCAATCTTTCATGCAGGAACATCTCTGAAGGAGCAAGCACTTGTCGCTTCAGGGGGTCGAGTACTCACAGTTACAGGTGTAGGAGAAGATCTCACCGAGGCTCGCAACCTTGCCTATCGCGCGATCAGCCAAATCTCACTAGCTGGATCTTTTTACCGGACAGATATCGCGCTTAATGCGTCGGTCGCAGAGAAGGGCAATTAAATGACAGATAATTCACCAATGAGCCTGCTTGCTAGCCGATATGCCTCAGCTGCAATGCGTGAAATCTTCGCACCAGAGGCGAAAATCATCGCTGAACGCAAGCTATGGATCGCAGTAATGCGAGCCCAGTCAACACTCGGGCATGTGATTTCAAAGGATGTAATTACAGATTACGAAAATGTAATTACACAGGTGGATTTAGCTTCTATCGATGCCCGCGAAAAGCAGAGCCGGCACGATGTGAAGGCTCGTATTGAAGAGTTCAATGCATTAGCTGGACGTGAAGCTATTCACGCTGGAATGACGAGCCGCGATTTAACGGAGAATATAGAAGCACTTCAAATTCGTAACGGACTTGAAATTATTCATGACAAGGTTGTAACCCTTCTTGCTCGACTCGGTGAGAGAGCTGCACAGTATGCAGATCAACCAATTGCTGGACGATCACACAATGTTCCAGCACAGGTAACAACTTTAGGAAAACGTTTTGCATCAGCAGCTGAAGAGCTGTTGTTTGCATATGAGCGTTTAACAGCGCTGCAAGATCGCTACCCAATGCGAGGAATCAAAGGACCTGTCGGAACCGCACAGGATTCAATTGATCTTCTTGGTTCATCAGATGCCCACTTCAAATTAGAAGGTGTGATCGCTAAAGAGCTCGGTTTTAATAATGTCCTTGATTCAACTGGGCAGATTTATCCACGGTCATTTGATTATGATGTTGTAACAACATTGGTTCAGATTGCTTCATCACCATCATCTCTTGCAACATCTATTCGCCTAATGGCTGGTGCCGAACTTGTCACTGAAGGTTTCAAGGCAGGTCAAGTTGGTAGCAGTGCAATGCCTCACAAGATGAACACCCGTTCATGTGAGCGTGTAAATGGTCTAGCGGTCGTACTTCGCGGATACGCATCAATGGTTAGTGAACTATCCGGTGATCAGTGGAATGAGGGCGATGTTTCATGCAGCGTTGTTCGTCGCGTTGCGCTACCTGATTCCTTCTACGCAATCGATGGATTGTTGGAAACAATGCTGACCGTGCTTGAAGAGTTCGGTGCATTTCCAGCGGTAATTAGTGCTGAATTAGAGCGTTATTTACCATTCTTAGCTACTACAAAGATTCTTATGGCGGCGGTCAAAGCAGGCATTGGCCGCGAAGTCGCCCACGAAGTTATCAAGGAGCATGCGGTCAAAGCTGCGCTTGGAATGCGCGAAGGAAAGAAAAACACCCTACTTGATGATTTGGCAGCAGACCCACGTTTACCTCTTGATCGCCCAGCGCTTGATCTTTTGATCAGCGACCCAATTGAATTTACTGGCGAGGCTCGCCAACAAGTGGCTCGAGTTGTACATCGCATCGATGCGATTACATCCGCGCACCCTGCCGCAGTGCAGTACAAGCCCGGCTCTATTCGGTGAGTGGCTTCGGCCTAGCTGGTCCACCGCCAGCACCTTCGATACCTGGGTGGACTCATCTGCGCACCGGAAAAGTTCGTGATCTGTACACAAATGAAAAAAAAGAAATCTTACTTGTAGCCTCTGATCGAATCTCTGCATATGACTGGGTTATGCCGACAACCATTCCAGGCAAGGGTGCAGTACTCACTCAACTATCTTTATTTTGGTTTGAATTACTAGAAGATGTTGTTGGCAACCATATAGTTTCTACCGATGTTCCTTTAGTTGTTGAAGATCGCGCAGTAATTGTTCAGCCACTTACAATGTTTGAAGTTGAATGCGTGGCTCGCGGTTACCTAACCGGAAGCGGTTGGGTTGAGTACCAAAAAAACAAAATGGTGTGCGGTAATTCATTACCTGATGGCTTACTAGATGGCTCACAACTTCCGGCCAGCATCTTTTCACCAGCGACAAAGGCTGAAATCGGAGATCATGACATCAATATTGATTTTGATAGTGCTACAGCAATTGTTGGGGCAGATGATGCCGCACAGCTACGCGATTTAACAATTAAGTTGTATGACACAGCGTCAGAGTTTGTTGCAAGTCGCGGAATCATCGTTGCAGATACAAAGTTTGAGTTCGGCCACAATGACAAGGGCGAGATAATCCTTGGTGATGAGGCTCTAACCCCTGATTCTTCGAGGTTTTGGGAGGCATCCACATGGAAACCAGGCGGGGCTCAGCCCTCGTATGACAAGCAGTTTCTACGTGACTATCTAGTAGTAAGTGGATGGGATAGAAATAGCCCACCCCCTGAACTACCAACTGAGATCGTAGAGAAGACAGCACAACGTTACGAAGAAGCATTTTTCCGAATCACCGGTAGCAAGTTCTAAGAGGGAGAAACACGAATGGCAAAGATTGTGGTTGATGTGATGTTGAAGCCCGAGATTCTTGATCCTCAAGGAAATGCTGTTGCATCAGCCTTGCCACGACTTGGATTTACCTTTGCCACATCTGTTCGCCAAGGAAAGCGATTTGAGATCGAGGTCGAAGGCGAACCAACAGCTGCACAACTTGCTGAAGTTGAAAAAGCTGCTGAGGTTTTGTTTTCAAACCCTGTAATTGAAAACTATGTCGTAAGGGTAGAAAAGTAATGCGCGTAGGGGTTATTACCTTTCCAGGAACTTTGGATGATCGTGATGCTGCACGTGCAGTTGTTGTAGGCGGTGCTGAAGCGGTCTCGCTATGGCATGGTGATGCAGATTTAAAGAGTGTTGACGCGGTTGTTCTACCTGGAGGCTTTTCTTACGGTGATTACCTTCGGTGCGGTGCGATTTCACGATTTGCACCAGTGATGCAGTTAGTTATTGAAGTAGCCAACAAGGGAATGCCAGTTCTGGGTATCTGTAACGGCTTCCAGGTTTTGTGCGAATCACATCTTTTACCAGGCGCGTTAACTCGCAACTCTGATCTGCACTTCTTATGTCGCGATCAAGAGATAGAAGTAGTTAACAACCAAACTGCATGGACAAACTCTTTTCAACAAGGGGAAAAAATTGTCATCCCACTAAAGAATGGTGAAGGATCTTTCCAGTGCGACGAGCAAACCCTTGCGATGCTCGAGGGCGAAGGTCGCGTTATCGCCCGATATGTGGGTGAAAACCCCAACGGATCACGTAATTTGATCGCTGGAATCACGAATGCCAAGGGCAATGTGGTTGGGCTAATGCCACACCCAGAACATGCCATCAATGAGCTCACTGGTCCATCTGCCCAAGGTCTTGGTTTCTTTACATCGATCTTGAATGCGATGGTGAAGTAATGGCTTTAGATACAGTATCAATCGCGCAAACGACTCCGGATGATTCGCAACCATTCGAAGAGCTTGGTTTGAAAGCAGATGAGTATGCACGTATCAAAGAAATCCTTGGTCGTCGCCCTACATCCTCAGAGCTCGCGATGTATTCAGTCATGTGGTCTGAACACTGTTCTTACAAATCATCAAAAGTGCACTTAAAGCAGTTTGGCGAGAAAGCTCCAAAGTCAGATGCACTCTTAGTTGGTATTGGTGAAAATGCAGGTGTTGTCGATGTTGGACAGGGATATGCGGTAACTTTCAAAATCGAATCTCACAACCACCCATCATTTGTTGAGCCGTATCAAGGTGCGGCCACAGGTGTTGGTGGAATTGTTCGCGATATTCTGACAATGGGGGCTAGACCAATTGCGGTTATGGATCCACTTCGTTTTGGGCCAGCAGATGCACCAGATACCCGTCGCGTTTTACCTGGAATCGTTGCGGGTGTTGGTGGATACGGGAACTGCCTAGGTCTACCAAATATTGGCGGCGAAGTTACCTTTGATGAAACATATGCCGGTAACCCACTTGTTAATGCGTTGTGTGTTGGCGTAATGAAGCACAGTGATATCAAGTTGGCAAAGGCTGCAGGTGCTGGCAATTTAGTTGTGTTGTATGGAGCAAAAACTGGTGGAGATGGAATTGGTGGGGTGTCCGTGCTTGCATCTGAAACCTTTGGTACTGGTGGATCTACTAAGCGCCCAAGTGTTCAGGTTGGCGATCCATTTGTTGAAAAAATCCTCATCGAGTGCTCACTTGAAATCTTTGCTGAAGATCTAGTTGTAGGTATCCAAGACCTTGGCGGAGCGGGCTTATCCTGCGCGACAAGCGAGCTGGCTTCAGGTGGATCTGGCGGCATGAAGGTGCAGTTGGACAAGGTTCCGCTGCGCGATCCTTCACTATCACCCGAAGAAATCTTGATGTCGGAATCACAAGAGCGCATGTGTGCAATTGTCGAACCTAGCAAGATTGATCGTTTCCTTGAGATCTGCAAGAAGTGGGATGTAACTGTCACCGTGATTGGAGAGGTTACAGATGGAAATCATCTTGAGATTACCTGGAATGGTGAATTAATAGTTGATGTTCCACCGCGCACCGTCGCTCATGATGGTCCGGTCTACAACCGTCCATTGGCTCAACCTGATTACATCAATCAAGTTAACTCTCAAAAGGTAAATGTTCCTATTCCCGCCACAGCATCAGAGATTAAAGCTGCGGTATTGAAATTAGCCGCAGCTCCAAACCTTGCAGATAAGTCGTGGGTAACATCTCAGTACGATAAGTATGTACAGGGAAATACGATTCAATCTCAACCAGATGATTCAGGTATGGTTCGAATTGATGAAGAAACAAACCTAGGTGTCGCAATCTCAACCGATGCAAATGCAAACTGGTCTTACTTGAATCCATATCAAGGAGCAAAGTTGGCACTAGCTGAAGCAGCCCGCAACATTGCAACCGCTGGTGCTCGTCCATTAGCCGTTACCAACTGTCTTAACTTTGGTTCGCCGGAAGATCCTGGTGTTATGTGGCAGTTTGCTGAATCAGTTCGCGGATTGGCAGATGGTTGTTTAGAGATGGGACTTCCCGTTACTGGCGGAAATGTTTCTTTTTATAATCAAACCGGCGCGGTTGCAATTTTGCCTACACCGATCATCGGTGTTCTAGGAGTCATCCAGGATGTTCGCGCCCGCACCCCAATGAGTTTTACTCAAGCAGGTTTGGATCTGTACTTGCTTGGTGAAACCCATGAAGATCTTGCAGGTAGCGAATGGGCCTTCCTTCATAACCAACGTGTTGGGCAATCCCCTGACGCTGATTTACACCGTGAAATGCGGCTAATCGAGCTACTTCTTGAAGGTAATTCATTCTTTGCAGCAGCCCATGATTTAAGTCAAGGCGGATTATCTGCTGGATTAACTGAGATGGTTTTGCGACATAAGGTTGGCGCAACAATCACAATTGAAAATGTAGGAGTTACTTTGCTAAGCGAAACTCCAGGCCGTGTAATTGTTGCGATTGATCCTGCATATACCTCAAAGCTTGAAGATTTAGCGATAAAGAATTCAATCGCAATTACAAAGCTTGGCATAACTGGGGGAGACGCCTTAACTATTAATGATGCGGTTATTTCACTCACTGAGCTTTCAACCGCCCACACCTCAACATTTCCACGGTTGTTTGGGTAAGCAGATGCGCGATCCTCAGATTCTTGAACAGGTTAAGAGCACTCTTGCGGTTTTGAGTTCTAAAGCTCCAGGACGAGCGATAGAGGTTCGCATTCCACCCTATGCGGCGGTTCAATGTGGCGAAGGACCAACTCATACACGTGGTACGCCACCAAACACGATCGAGATGGATGCTTCAACCTGGCTTGCACTTGCAGATGGCCAATTGACTTGGGCACAAGCTTTAGATGATGGAAAAATTGCAGCTTCTGGTGTGCGTGCAGATTTGTCCCAATATCTACCGCTAGGAGCGCAGTTATGAGACGTCCCGATGGATTGCTCAACCACAATGTTCTTGGTGAAGATAAAGGGCCACAGGATGCATGCGGTGTCTTTGGAGTATGGGCACCAGGTGAAGAGGTTGCAAAGTTAACTTTTTATGGACTGTATGCATTGCAGCATCGAGGTACCGAGTCTGCCGGAATTGCAACAAGTGATGGCGAGAGAATTCTTGTTTATAAAGATATGGGTCTAGTTTCTCAAGTATTCACCGAAGGTGATCTAGCCACTCTTAAAGGAAATCTGGCTGTCGGTCACTGCCGTTACAGCACAACAGGATCGAGCACCTGGGTAAATGCGCAACCAACGTTGCGCCCAACTAAGTATGGGACGCTGGCTTTAGCCCATAACGGCAATTTAACTAACACTGGTGATTTAGCTGAACTAGTTCAAAAGCTTGAAGCCACATACACACGTGGTGCAACTACCGATACAGAAATTATGACAGCGCTGATTGCGCTGCAGGATTCAAAAAATGTTGAGGCAAGTGCGTTAACCGTACTGCCACTACTTGAGGGCGCATTTTCATTGGTGTTTATGGATGAGCACACCTTGTATGCAGCACGTGATCGACATGGTGTACGCCCCTTAGTTCTTGGAAAGTTAGAGACCGGTTGGGTGGTTGCATCTGAAAGTGCCGGTTTGGATATTGTCGGCGCAGCATTTGTGCGCGAGATTGATCCAGGCGAATTAATCTGTATCGATGCCAACGGAGTTCGTTCTCAACATTGGGCTGAGGCACAACCAAAGGGTTGTCTCTTTGAGTATGTCTATTTAGCTCGCCCAGATACGACAATCGCTGGCAGCGGAATTCACAAGACTCGTGTTGCAATTGGTGCGCAGCTTGCAAAGGAACATCCCGCCGAGGCCGATCTTGTTATTCCTGTTCCTGAATCTGGAACTCCCGCTGCGATCGGTTATGCAAAAGAGTCTGGCATTCCATTTGGCATGGGATTAGTTAAAAACTCTTATGTCGGCCGAACCTTTATTCAACCTTCTCAAACTATTCGCCAACTAGGTATTCGTTTAAAGCTCAATCCTTTGCGGGAAATTATTGAAGGCAAGCGAATTGTTGTTGTTGACGACTCAATTGTTCGTGGAAATACTCAACGGGCAATCGTGCGAATGCTGCGTGAAGCGGGAGCGAGAGAGATCCATGTCCGTATTTCATCACCCCCGGTTAAGTGGCCTTGCTATTACGGCATTGACTTTGCCTCGCGGGCAGAGCTAATTGCTAATGGGCTAGATGTTGAAGAGATTCGCCGTTCAATCGGTGCCGACTCTTTGGGGTATGTCTCTCTTGATGGCTTAATCGCGGCGACCGAAGTACCCTCAGAAAAGCTATGTTCTGCTTGCTTTACAGGTGAGTATCCAATCCGCATCCCAGAGGATTTATCTGAAGGAAAGATGCGCCTAGAAATCACGGAAGTGCACGGTAACTAATGTCTACATACAAAGATGCTGGCGTTGATATTGATGCAGGAGATCGTGCAGTTGAATTAATGAAGGCCTCCATCGCAAAGGCTTCACGTCCCGAAGTTATTGGCGGCATTGGTGGATTTGCAGGTTTGTTTGATGCAAGCAAATTAAAGAGCATGAAGCAACCTTTGCTCGCAACATCGACAGATGGAGTTGGAACTAAGACTGAAATTGCACGGGCCTTAGGAAAGTACGACACCATTGGCGAGGATTTAGTTGCAATGGTTGTAGATGATTTGGTTGTTTGCGGAGCAGAGCCCTTATTCATGACCGATTACATTGCCGTTGGAAAGGTCATTCCAGAACATATTGCAGATATTGTTGCTGGAATCGCCCGTGGTTGTGCGAAAGCAAATACCGCTTTAATTGGTGGTGAAACTGCGGAACACCCGGGGTTGCTAGAGGATGATGAATTTGATGTTGCAGGTGCAGCAACTGGTGTTGTTGATGCAGATCGTCAACTTGGATCTCATCGTGTAAAAGCTGGAGATCTAATTATCGCAATGCCATCTAGTGGCTTTCATGCAAATGGCTACTCCCTTGTTCGACATATTATTAAAAATGCAGGAATAGACCTACACGCTAACATCGATGAATTTGGAAAGAGTGCGGGTGAAATCTATTTAACCCCCACAGAGATATATGCTCTTGATTGTTTAGCCTTAATCAATGCGATGCCAGAACATCTTCACGCTTTTTCACACATTACAGGTGGCGGAGTTGCCGAAAATACTGCGCGTGTTATTCCTAAACATTTGACTGCAACTTATGATCGTTCAACATGGTCACTTCCTGTCGAGATGGAGTTCACGGCAAGGATGGGTCGGGTTCCACAGGCAGATATGGAGCGAACCTGGAACTGCGGCATCGGCATGAGCGCCATCGTGGATCCTTCAGTTGCCGATCTGACGGTTCGATCCTTAGCCGCCCGTGGCATGAAAGCTTGGGTGGCAGGGGTGGTTTCTGAGCGTGAGGGCTCAAATCCACGCTCATCTTTGGAGAGCACCTTCAAGGCGCGATAACCTACCTCCCTGACGCAAAGCAATTAGTGAAGGAGGTCGCCCATGGGTCGCGGCCGCGCAAAAGCAAAGCAAACCAAAGTTGCTCGTGATTTGAAGTACAACGCGCAAGATATGGATTTAGATCGTCTAGCCAAAGAACTTCACGGCGAGATCGATACAACCTCACGCAAGGATGATGATGATCCCTTTGCTGAGGGCAACTACATTCCACGTGCGTGAGACCAACACCGTACGTAGCTTCACTTCGTATCTACGAACCACTGTCGGCATTTGAACCCGCCGACCGTTTGCGCTGGCAAAGTTTAGAAGTTGATCCATTCTCTTTTAACAAAGAAGAAGAGTTAGCGCTACATCGCGTTGTTCAACCTGAACCTCCTGCTGGTCGAGCAGATGGTGTCCACATTTTTGATCGTGATGGAATCCGTTATGTAGCACCCTGGGCAACTGCGATGCGTTGCTGGGGAGCGCTGGATAATTTCAAAGAATCTCTTCCAAGTACTGTTGTTCCATATTTTATTTCTCCTGCGATGGAAGATGTAATCACTGCGGGTGTTGATCTGCTTGAAGATAAAGTTCCACATATCCTTAATGAGACGTGGATAATTCCTCCACGTTGGTTTATCTTGTTTTCACCAGAAGAGCGAACTCGTGGTAAAAATGCTGATGGTTTCTATTGCCGCGCATTAACAAGTGTTGCCAATGCGAAGCAGCGTTGCAGCGGTGCTCATGACGCCGTACTCAATGCATTTGGTGAAGGCCCTGTCGAGCAAGAGTTAGAAAATCTCCTTGCTTGGCTTGAAATGTTTCACCCAGAATCATTAGTTGAACTTGATTACGGCGGTCTAGCTAATTACATGGATCGCGCACTACGTGATTCAGGCGAAGAGGGCCTCGAGTCAGATGCATCGATTGAAGATGTCACGCATTCAGTTGCCGGCCTAGCTGCCGCAGATGGAATGATGGCAGGCGTTGGGTATCAACGATTAATGTCCCGTTGGCGCTTAGTTCAGGCCTACGAACAAGCCTCTTAGGTATTGCCTCACGCTGATTTAATCGCAATACTTCACCCCAATACGGTCCAAAACGGACAGCCCACACTAGATTGAAGGAGTCACCATGAACCGCATCCCCGATGCCGAAGTTCTTTTGACCCCAAAAGAGGTTGCACAACGTTTTCATGTGAATCCAAAAACAGTTACCCGTTGGGCAAAGGCTGGAAAGTTAACTGCCATTCGTACATTAGGTGGGCATCGTCGTTATCGTGAATCAGAAGTTCTTGAGCGATTACGCGAATACAAGGAATCAAGCACTTAGCAGTAGGATTAACTCATGGCCGATAAGAATGATGACATGAAAGCAAGAATGCTTGCTGCCCTTGAAGCTAAGAAGAACAAGCCAAGTGCACCAGGAACTCAAAACCATTCTGAAGGCGGATCAAAGATTCGTGGCGGACAACGCAGTGGCGGTGCACCACAGGTGCAACGCAAAGCTGGTCCATCAGGATCCGGTTCTGCCGGCTAATAACTGATTGCTTGGTAAATCAGAGCTGATTTACTGCGTTAACACCATAGTTGTACGACCTTTAACCGAGATTGATGTCCCGGTAATTTTTCGAATCACAGCGGTCCCAGCTTTTTCATCTTCGACTAATACAGACCAAGTTCCACCCTTCGGGAGTGAAATGTTCTGTGCCTCCAAATTAGCGTTATGGATTACAACAATTGTCGCCGCCTTGTCTTTCACTGCGGCACCATTGAGCGTATAAACAATTGTCCCTTCGGGTGAATCTGAGAACTTCAGATTTGATTTAACTTGCGCAGTGGTGGTCATTCGAAACGCGGAATATGCCTTCCGCAGAGCAATCAAACCTTTGTAATAATCAACACTAGATATGTTAGATTTTCTAGTGTTCCACTTTATGGAATTGATCGCATCACTAGATTTGTAACTATTAGGATCACCATTCTTTGATCGCAAAAACTCTTGACCAGCCTGCATGAATGGCAA
>Ga0315909_10002408_pt1 | contig 23963 bp, 24 predicted proteins | sample LakEriMetagenome_11_FD_203527 | JGI IMG/M metagenome (GOLD analysis project Ga0315909, IMG submission 203527) | Freshwater fungal communities from buoy surface, Lake Erie, Ohio, United States - Buoy 2 MA125 | ecosystem: Environmental > Aquatic > Freshwater > Lake | place: USA: Lake Erie, Ohio...
ATGTTAAATAGGAAGTATTGGCAGGTACTCGCAGCCCCTCCCCTACCCTATCACTACACAATAGCATAGTAATTTGAACCCGTCAATAGTTCCCGCCTTTTGCGTTTCGGTTTCCCTTTTGAAGGGGGGCAGGGGTCTTTTAGGGGGAACATACCCCCACCCATAGAAAAATCTTCAATTTTGACTTTTGTATGTACATTGTATATACAATTGCCTACAACCCGTATCCAGCAACAGTTACAAGCAACAATCTCCATCCATCCACCAGGCCCTAATTACGATCATAAATTACAGGTAAAAAGTGAAATCGTTTCCATAAATAGGTAAAAATGCTAAGTGTCTGATTATTAATAAATTGGTTTGTCTCCAGCCGGTGATATGGGAGCATTTTTGGTGCTGAAAAAAGTGGCTAAAAAATGGTCATCGTTTCCATATTTCGACCCCGGAGGGGAGTAGTACTATATGGTAGTAGTTGCGCTCACAGAATAGTTAATGTATTAGATATTGGTACAATTTTAAACTTTTTGTATCGAAGATGATACATTATTGAAAAATTTTACTTATCTTTGTGGCCTAAATAATTTAAACCAGAAAGAGATATGAAGTATTTTATTGATGTTCAGTACCACTCTTACGAGAAGAAGACGGGTACAATTTTTAACAGACGGTCGGTTACGGTAACTGATGTGATAAGTATAGGTATCGTTACCGAGAAGGGTGATAGCTTGTATTTGATTAATAAGGATTTTGATTTAGAGCTGGCGTGGGGGAATGAGAAGGTTAGGGAGGAGATATTGAAGCCGATGTATCGAAACGTATCTCCTATTTATGGTGATGATATTTCGAAGAACAGCATTGCAATGGTGAAGGGGGAGCATGGTGACTACCTCCAGACTGTAGTTTACAAGCTGCGATCATTCATTGGTAGATACACGGACAAGCATGTGATGTATGTTAATGACCGTAATGTTGTGGCTTTACTGTTAGGTCCTTTGGGTTGTGAGGGAACGTTTGATGAGTATAGAATTATTGATAACGAGATTAAGAAGTTTGCTGGTGATACTGCATATTCTCATCTTCTTGAGTTATTGGAAGATAAAGCTGCTGGATTAAAATCAATGAGTAAGTATGATGCGATTGTTAATAGCCCCCGTTTCCCGAAGAGATTTTACGACAAGCAGAAGACTGCGCTTACGGAGGCGATATTATGCAAGCATAAGTTTGAGTTTATTGAGAAATTGAAGCGCGATGTTGGTGAGGATAAAAAGAAAGCGGCAGAGCGTATTCAGAAGGAGCTGGATCAGATTACTGGCAGGGTTAATAGAAAGTCTCAGGCGAATAAGGTTTCTGATATTAACGTGGATGATATTTTGAATCCAGCCGACAATACCAAGCTGCTAAGAATCGAGAAGGGTATAAAAGATATCTTGGAGTTTCATTTGAAAGGGTATTTTAAAAAAAACGATAGGGTTGTTTTAGGATTGCTATCTTGTTCGTATGGTATAAAATGGGACGAGAAGCTTGTTGCTACGTTTGAGAATTTTAAAAATAACATCAGCAAAGACGATAATCATATCGACTATTACGCTAGAGTTTTAATGCAGCTGACGGAAGAGTTCTTGAAGATGAAGGATGAGGAGCAGGCAAGATTGGATTTTATATCAAAATGCAAGATTGGGTGGGGTTGTTTTGTTGGCGGGACCGACCCTTATAAAAAAGATTCTAAAGTCACTATTGCTGAGCAGCGACTTGGTAAAGATGCGTATGACTTTTTTATGAGCAGAATGTATGAGTCGGTTACTCCACCGCCTATGAAGCATAAGTTTATGATTGTTAACATGAATTACGAAGCTCCAAAGCCTGCGGCAAGAGAAGAGTGCGATGCTCCTTCCCGCCCGAAAATGGAGTTGGATTTCAAAATTCCACGCAAGGAAATGGATCTGAGTGAAGAGATTATGAAAAAGAATGACGGCAAATACTATATCGATCGTAAGTTGTACCGTGATGACTCTGCGGAGATAAGGGTATACAATAGAGATACTGGAGCTATACTGCTTCAAGTTTGCGGTAAAAAGATTGAAGCGATGCAAAATGTTCTCGATTTCCTTAACGGAAAATGTTGCGGACTATTCTGTTACCAGTTTGAAGCTGTTCCGAACGTAAACTTTAGAAAGCGCTGCGTAGAGTGTGGAATGGAGTATGATATTAAAATAAAGGAATAAAAGGAGGGGAAAGAAATGGGAAACAAGATAATAATAGATGAAGAAGTATTGGCTAAGTTGGATGCTGAAATGGGGGAGGCGAGAAAGAATTATGATATTCGCAGGGCTTATGTATTAAACGATATTCGTAAGTTCATCCTCGAAAACAGCACCACAATATCAATAGATGATAGCATTGAGGAGAGGGCTAAGAAATACGCTGGAATTAAACCTACCACAACAGTAGACGAAGAAGAACGCTATTACAATCCTAATATTCAACATTATGATGGTTACAAACAAGGCGCAACCGAGCAGAGCATAATATCCGAGATAAAGAGTAAGGAGTGTTATAGCTTGAGAGATATGGCAGATTGTTGGAGAGAGGCGCAAGAAGTCGGTGGAGGTAAAAAACAAATGACACAACCGTTTAAAAGATTTATTGACTCACTAATACAAAAACAGAAATAAGATTTTAACTAACCAACCCAACTAAGATGAGTAAAGAAGAAAACGTATTAGATAAATATAGGCTAATGGCTGAAATAATCAGTATGGACGAACCTACTGAAATAACTAATCTAATTAAAGTTAAAAACGCAAGAATTGAACTTGCTTATGAAAAATGCAAAGAAATAGCAAAAGAATACGCCAATATCCGCTTAAAGGCTCAAGAGTCAGAATCTCAAAAGCTATACGAATGGATGCTATCTAATAAAATAGAGCCAGCACAAACACATTTCTCAAGCGGAGTTATTCGCAATATCGCAAAAGAAATTGAGTTTAGAGAGGAAAAGCATAAGGAGGAAATGGAAAAGTTTTTCTATTGGACTTATGTAAATGGGTGGACACACTCCGTTACGCCTAACTTCTTTATAAGAATAGAATATCCTGATATTGTTGTAGAAAAGGTTTCTTTCACCGAACTAATAGAAATGTTTAAAAAGTCAATCACCGCAAATGGGTAAACATATAGCATCATTAGCCAAACAATTAAAATCCTACCGAAAGCGTAACAAGCTGTCGCAGGATGATATAGCTGTTCAGATTGGATGGACCAGGCTTAGGTATAATAAATTAGAGACAGGAAAAAAAATTAACCTGTCTCTAACTGAGCTTGATGAAGTATCAAGCATTATTGGCCTTCGCCTTGTAGCTGTTGAGGCTCTTCGAGATCTTCCTTAGTATACGAGAATAGCTCCTCCCCGAACTCCTCATCGGTAATCACGCCTAAAGATTTTAGGATTGTGTATGCTGTTGAGGCGTTTGGTATTGATACCTGACACGAAATACCTGGAGCCGCAAGGATCCACTTATCATCCTCCCCGCGAGTCATCAGGCACGACCCCTTAACGTAATACGTCTTCTGGAAGATATCGTCCGTCTCCGTTGGAAGCTTATCTACCGAGAACTTAAAGTCCTCCGGTATGAATGGATACTCCTCCTGCATGTCAGAAATCTGCTGCTCAGCGATTTCTAACGCTTTATGGTAGTCGAATACCCTCGCCAAAAGAAAGTCCGTTAGCGGCTGCTTGGTGGCGAAATAGTCGGGGAAAATATCAGGATTGATAGTTATGCCAACTTTATTGTCTTTAATAACAGGGTCTAGCCTGTTCGGGAATAGCTCTGCTGACTTTGGCCCGTCAAACGGATATCCCTTCTGGATTGATTTATTCATATTTCGTTTTATTGTTTTTGTGTTGCTTTTTTCATTATCTCATACATTCCGCCAGACGACAGCTGCTCCTTATGCATCTTCTCTGCTGCAGCGAACCCTTTGGCGTAGCCTTTCATAAACCCATCCTTCCAGCTATGCCACTGCATACGCTTAATATGCAGCTCTATAACCTTGTGTGTTGCGAATAAGAATCGCCCAAGGAACGATGTCCCCGCCTTAGCGATGCTTTCTGGTGTTTCTTCTTTTATCATTTTGTTTGTAGTTTGATTATTTTATCCTTCATCTCCTTGTTTTCCTTGATGATATCATTGATGAACATCATCACATCGGTAACGCCAGACACGCCAACACCCCAAAAAAAGTCGGGCGGAAGTGATGGTGTATTATCGATGCACTGCGTTCTGAAAGGAGATATATTTGTTTCCGACACAGGAACGTTACCGTGCTTAGCATACTTGGTAAGCGTAACTTTTACGTTATCCAGCTTTTGTCTTAATTCTATCGCTTGGTCCATGATTGTTAGTTAAATGTTGATTCGTACTTGTCTATCAGCTTCTCGAAATTCTCGTCACGCGTATAAAAGTTTGGATCATGGTTTTTGTCAAACACATACCCTACATAATTGTCGTGCATCTTTAGAAAGTGGAACTTCACGGGTAAATTTTTAATTAAGGGCTTTTTTTTTAAGCTTCGGTCATCCATCATCCCGAAGTCAACACAGAACTTATCGTGCACAGCCTCGAAGCTCTTGAAGGACTCCTTGATAACTATTGACGGTTTGTTGATGCCTATGTGTACGAGTGTGCGCTCGATATTATCATTGAAGCGTGGAGACTTGAATTTTTCGTAGTCGACCACATCGGCAAGGTTAATCACTCTCTCAGTGGAGTGTATCCTGTTCAGTACATCATCATTCTCGACCCACTGCACGATGCATTTGTATTTTCTGTATGGTTTCATTCCGTTCATGGTGCAAATATAATCAGTTTATTTAATTTAACAGTTTCTTTAGGTTGATATGAATAACCTTTCAAGGCGTTCGAGCGACATTTTCCTGTGATATTTTTGCGGGGATTTAGGTATACATACACCGATTGTCATTGTGGTGTAGTATACGTTTATCCTTTTTTTATCCTTACTGAACGATATCATCTTTCCGTTATCATCGTGTATAATGAACTCCCACCCGCATGCATCTGCCAGGATTGCAATGTCGTTAATTAAACGCTCCTTCTTTTTCATAGGACAGGATTATCACTGATGTTGTTAATGGGATGTCTGTGTTATCTCTAACCCAAATGATGTAACTGCGAGGACAATCCTTCATCAGTTTTCCTTTGTGTATACCAAACCATAATTCTGTTTCTGTGTGAATTGCACGTTTGGACTTCATTATCATACTTCTGTTTCTTCTCATACGCTCGTGTTGTTGGTTGGGATAAATAAGGGACATAAAAATGACATGTTACAAAAATTCATATTTATTACATGTTACACCGTATAAATTACCTTTTGATATGAATTGATTACCCTTAATATAATCCACTCCACGAGAATGAAACTTACCAAGGCAAACCATAACTCCAGGAATCTTTACTAAGTATTTCGAAAACTCTTTAATCAATTGTACTGCTTTCGATTTACTTACATTCAACATTTTAGCAATTTTTATATACGAAAGGGCTATATGTTCGCTTTCATCTTGCAGCGGATAAAAGAATATATTCTTCCTTTTAGCCGCTTTATAAGCCTTGATATTTCTGGGATTAACAAGATCGCGGTAATTGCTTTGTATATATTTGAATTGCTTAAACTTAATATCCAATATTGAATAGCGTAAGCTATTTAGGATATCCGTCACTGTGCCATACTTCTTTAAACTAACATCTCGAATTAACTTCACACCGTATAGAAGCTTTAAGCTATGCTTGCCAGATAACCTAAAATTGCCCTTATGGTAAGAAGCCCACCCGTTATCCAAAAAGAACTTGATATACTTCTTTGTTGTATTTCTGGATAGGCCAACACGAGATGCTATATTTGTAGATTCATAAAAGCAACCATTTACAAACACTCGCTTGAAGTGAAGCCACGCAGCATAGTAGCGAAGGATTCCACTGTCGTTAAACTGTTCTATAAGTAAATAGTTTGCTTTCATAAACCTTGTAAAAAGCAAAAAACCCAACCATTTTTAAGTGGAAAGGTCTTTGATACTCTTGGTTAAGGTTTTTTGTCGGATTTCTCCGAAAAAGTCGTTTTTTGCTATCCAATTAGACCTTTCCGTGGAGTAATTAGACTTCGCAAACATACAAATAAAAATAACACAAAAACAAATCCCTTAAAAAATTAATTCTAAGGGATTGATTTTCAAGTAAATAATTTAACCCAGAGGAGAATTAAACTACCACAGTAGTTAATGCTCCAACTAAAGCTGTGTAAGATGCGTTACGCAAAACTTCGTTTGCTGCATCGTTTGCACCGCTAGAGTAAGTTAATGTAATGCTACGAGGAGCACCAGATCCAGAATCCAAAGATACTTGAATTTGCCTCTTGTAACCTGTTGCGTTTTGAGCGTTTGTAACGTCCATCTTCTCGATAGCTAACACCTTTTCAGAAGGGATTCTTACTTCTGGAGTATCGCACGTTGAAGAGCTGATTAATGGTTTTGCAATTGCTGACATGGTTGTATTGGTTTTAATTTGTTAATAACGCAACAAATATATATAAAAAAAGATTAACTTTGTAAAATGAAATATGATTTAACGAAGTTCGGAAAGATAGCAGAAGGCTGGACAAATTTTGTTTTTCAATCGAAAAACGTCCAGGAGCTCGCAGAGGTGAGAGCTAAAATATGCTCTACATGCCCATTCATCAAAGAAATGGTTATCCCAATAACCGGCATGGACTCAATCAAAGAAGCACGAGGAATGTTCTGCTCCAAATGCGGATGCCCCGTATCAGCAAAGGTAAGAGTTGTAATGGAAGAATGCCCATTGCCAGAACCAGATAAAAAATGGTAACATGTCAGAAGTAAGAAAAAATTCCAAAAATATAAAGCACAACAACCTTGAGTTCTTGTACGACCTTATGCAGGAGGGCGTTCCTCTTGAAGATGAAGTCATACAGCAGCTTAAAGATAAAGGCTTTATTGAAAAAACAATCGAGGAGAGTACAGCTAAGGAGGGGAACGTTGATTGGAGGATGCATAACGACCCTACAATAACAAACAGCGGTACATCACCCGTAGACCTTATGGTTGACGTTGTTGAGGATGAAAATGTATTCAACGATGGTGACGTTATAAGCGAGGAGGATTACAGAAAGATTGTCGAAGAGAAAGGTGCTGTAATATACTCTGGAACAAAAATTGACATCTCACAAAAAGATTGGCTCCCAAAGTCAGTTATAGAACACGAGAAAGACTTCATCGAATGGATTGATAGCTTGAACAGTCAAGGTATCACAAAAATGAAGAACTACAGAAAGTTCAACCTTTACCTTCAACAAGCATACCAATGGATAGCAGAAAACAAGCATTTGTCAGACTTCTCAGACGAAGAAGACAGGGAAAATTACAAGGATCAGGAAATCGACAGGTGCGCACAAAACACACTGTACTTCCTAAACAAATACCTTCAACTTAAAGAGTCAACAATCGTTGTCGGACTTAGACAATACAAAGCAACGAAGGCGCATGAAGTGATTATATTCATGCTCGATTCCGGATACTCATTTTACATAGGTAAACCCCGCCAGATGGCTGCCACCTCAACACTCGGAGGATGTGCACTGGCGAAAACATTATTCAAAAAAAACCATTACCTTAAATTCGTAACCCAAGATAAACTCAAAGGGGAAGAGATTTTCGAGGATAAGATTAAATACCCGTTTGCGGAGCTTCCATACTGGATGCGACCAAACGTAATCAATGACCGCGACAATAAGTTTGCCCTTGGTAACAAGGAAGAGAAAGGGTCTCGTGAAGGGGTAAACTCTAAGATGGACGTTGTAGCACCATCCAAAACAGCTGTTTCTGGAGGTACACCTTCAATAGCGATGATAGATGAGGCTGGTAACATTCCTATCCTTACACAGATTATTGAGGATGCCCGACCAACAATGTTTGGTATGGACCCAGCGACAGGCAAGCAAAAATTATTAAGACAGATCATCGTTTGGGGTACAGGCGGGGAAATGGAAAAGGGCGGAAAAGCATTCGAGAGAGAGCTTCTTTCTGCAATGAAAGCATGGAAGGAAAGAAAATTCGGAGGCGCTATCATTCCTATATTTTTTGATTGGACTGCCAGACCAGGTATGACGCAAGAGATGTACGACTCCGAGAAAGAGTACTACTACTCCAAAGAAGGGCCTGACGCTGACGAGTCAAAAATATTATTCAGACAGCAATACCCTACTTGCCTTGAGGATATGTTCTTGTCGTCCAGCAAAACACTCGTTTCGCAGGATTGGATAAACGAACAGATTGATAGAATACTAAAAACAAACCCGATGACCAAGCCGAAGTACGGATACTTCGAGCCTGTATACGGAGATGTTGAGCAGCCAGAAGGTAGCGATGTGCCGTACAATATCATTGGAGCAAACTTCGTTCCACTAGGGATAGGAGACCCGCGCACAACAACAATAATATTCCAGGAGCCTAAGATAGGGTGGAAGCACAGATACTATCAAGGAACCGATCCAATTGCGTCAGATACAGGTATGTCAAACATGGCATCATCTATATGGGACGCTCACTATAACACTATCTCAGCAGTCGTAAACTGGAGAGATAACAACTACCGTGAGGTGTTCCTTCAATCAATGTTGCTTGGCGTTTATTACGATACCGAAAAGCAGTTTGGAGTAAAAGAATTGCTTGAGGCAAATATCGGTAAAGCTTACCAGCAGTACAAGGAATACAAAGGCCGATTCGACTCCTTAGTGTTCAACTCGGAGCTTCCTGACACGCTGCAGGCTGGAAGTGGAAATATGGTAGGTATCGATAATAGAAATATCCGTAACAAGCTTATCATAGATAAGATGTTCGAGATGTTACAGGCATTCGGAGGTAAAATATATATCCACGAAATGTTTGTGCAGCTTAAAACATTCGTCTGCACCCTTACAGACAAAGGAAACGAAACGTGGGGGCCGATGGATAGAAAACATTATAAAGATGATATTTTGTTTGCTGCAGTATTTTCGTATATTTGCGCTCAATGTCACTCTCATATTCAACCAATAAATACAATCGAACAGAAAAAGTCGGGAGTAAAAGTGGTTTCATCATTAGAGTACGACAAAAACTATAACCTAAAAAGGGTTTACAAAAGAGTAAATGTCAGCAGATAACATAGTAATGTTCGGCCCAAAGAATGGCAAGGATCTGAAAAGACAGTATCCTGAGCTATCTGAAATTAAGGAGTTTTCAAACCTTAGTCAGGGAGAGCTATTATTCTCATGGTACTACGCAAACCCTACATCTCCACTTGTAACAGACTCTAACATGAGCGATAAGCTGAGAGCGTCAAACGCTTTCAATATGTCGTTCCCGTCAAGCATTAAGGACGCTACAAAAGAGGAGTACATGTCGCTAAACTTCCCAGACAGGGTAAGACAAGCGATTGATAGATGGAGAAAGTTCAACCCTACAGTAAGGCAGAGAGCAAAGTCAATCGTTGAAAAGGCGCTTGACAATATGGAGAAGATGGTTGACATGAAGATGGAAGACTTTATTGAGATTGACGATGAAGGGAATAAGAAAATAAATTGGACAGGAAGGAATAGCTATGTTAATAGTATCGCAAAGATTTCGGACACACTACCGCAATTAATCTCTCAGGTAGAGTCTGGATTCGGAATAGTAAATACTAAGGGTGAATCAACATCCGCATCAAAAGCAATTGATAGATTTCACGAAACAAAAAAAGATTCATAAATGTCTTTAATAGCACTAACTCAAGGTTACGATAGACCAAATCGTTTAACCGACACAAAAGATGAATTATACCACAACAAGTGGGGAAGACACGCTGCATTCGTTGGAACAGCAAACGACCTTCATTATAGATATATTGCTAGGACAAAAATCAATAAAAGCTTTTATAAGGGCGACCAATGGATCGTTGATGAGGATTTAGAATCTTTCTTCAAAGACGATACAAACCAAAGCCGTAACAGGCTAAAGATGGTGCACAACATAATCCGCCCAATGATTGAACAGTATCGTGGTAACGCGATACGCATGAAGATTAACTACAAGGCGAAGAGTGTATCTCCAAAGTCAATAAATAGGAGAGAGCAAAAGCTTCAAGAGATGATGTTCTACACAAGCGTAGCTTCAAAGGTTGGAGCTGCTTTCGGGGCGGACATGAAGAAGAAGTTGCCTATCGGAGAAACGCAGGAGGAGACAAAGAGATTATTCAATAACATGTATGTTGACGGATTCGTTGAGGATATTAACAATCTTTTAGAATACGTTTCCCAGCTTAACAAATTCGAGGAGATGCAGGTTCGCATGGCGGAAGAGATTGCATTGTCCGGAATAGGAGTTGTAAAAACATACGAATATAACGGGCATCAAGTATTTGAACCTGTACGCTCAGAAGATTACTTCTGGGATAGAACAGCTACTAAGCCAGACCATTCAGATGCTGAATTTTGGGGTGTAGAGCAATACCGTACAGCTCCAGATATTTTCGAGTCCTACCCAGATGTAAGTCAAACGGGTAAAGAAGCTATCGAGAACTACGCTAAGCGATACATGAACTCTGCATCAAACACAGAGTACCAAATGTCGCTTGGTGGCAAGATTCCTGTTATTGAATCATACTGGAGAGACTGTAAAGAATATTGGTTCGGATATGTTCGTGATGAATACGGATACCCATACCTTACAAGAATAAACTTTACCTACGAAGGGGAAGAAAAGCCTCGCTATACAGATAAGGACTTAATCCTTGTTGATAGCGAAAGAGCAAGACGCGTACTTGGAAAAGGTAAATTAAAGAAAAGAATTACCGTTGACGAGCTTCGCTTTTGCACGTTCATCCCGAACGAGGCATTACAAATTACAAATAACGAAACAAAAGGAGCTGACATCGTTCTTGACTATGGGCTTGTTCCATACCAAGAGACAGACAACTTAGACTTGTCTAACGTGAAGTCTCCATTTAAAGCATACTGCTGGGCATATATCGATGGAGAAGTATTATCTCCTGTTGACGACACAATCAGCCCTCAGCGATTCATTAACCGATTGCTATCAGTAGTAGAAAATCAGATTAACAACTCTCGTGGATCAGGAACAGTATATGATAAGTCAATCGTTGACCCCGATGGTGGAGAATCAGAAATGCTTCGAAACATGAATCAAAGCAAGCCTGTTGGAGTAAATGCCAGAGGCCGAGGGATTCAAAATGTTGTAGGAGCATACGATGCTACGGTAGGTAAAGGCACATTCTCATTACTTGAGATGCTTAGCACAATGAAAAACCTTAACAAAGATGTTACAGGTTTAAATGAAGCTATCCAAGGAGAGTCGATGGGACAGGATCAATTAGTAGGCGTTACTGAATTAATGATACAACGAGGGTCGTTAATGCAGGAACCATTCTACAATGCTGTAACAATGATATTCTCACAATGTTTTCAAGCAATCGCATCTGCCGGGAAAAGAATTTACGCAGACAATGAGAGAGAAATAGCTATTGCTATCGGTGACGAAGGCGCTAAGCGATTGGTAATTTCAAAGGAAATGAAGACGGAAGATTTCCGTGTATTCATTAAGCGTGAAAATAGCGAGGAGACATTAATAAAAGCTGCGGACGGAATGGCTCTTACATTATTCCAAGCTCAACTTATTGACGATATCACATTCGCTGCATTATATGGAAGGTCAACACCTGACCAAGTAACAGCTGCACTTCGCGAGTCTGCAAGAACAAGAATTGAAGCTAAGATAATGGCGGAGAAACAAGCGAAAGCGAACGAGCAAAGACAAGCTCAAGTAGACGCTGCAGAAGAACAGAAGATGCTAATGTTAATGAACGAAGACAAAGAAACAGAGGAGCGTAAACTAGCAATCCAGGGCGACCAAAAGATTGATGAAATCATGGCTAAAGGGATGGTTGACCAGATAAACAATACAGTTAATCCACAAAGCTCTGTTAATAAATAATTACAAAAAAATAACATTATTGTATAATTGTTAAAAAAAATACTACTTTTGCAAAGTATAACAAACGAAAACTGATGAACGATGGAAAATGATGCGTCACAAAATGGAGCTGCGGCTCAACCTAAATTTCAAGTACCCGATTCTATTTCTGCATTAGCAGATGCAATGCAAGGAATGCCAGGAGCTGGAAACATTTTAAAGGATCTAGGCAATGAAGCATTAAAAGCCGGAGTTATAGTTGAGCAAAAGCCGCTAGAAAATACATCTACGGAAGAGCAAAAGTCAGCAGCAAACGGAGTTGATACAAATATTGAAAATGCTAACAGCGGGGGCCCGTCAAGCGGAAATGAAGCCGCAGCAGCTGCAAGTCAGAATCAAAATTCTGCTCCAAATGAAAATGAGGAGATCGAAGAAGAGATTAACGACCCTATCTTAGGAACCGTTAAATCATCAGTAAAGAAATCAGAAGTGATTTCGGACATCGGTGGAATAAGCGAGTTAATAAAGAAAGAGTTCGGACAAGAAGCGCCAGACTTACCAAAGCTTAGCAAGTTTTTAAAAGGATCAGTAGCAGAATGGAGAGCGCAAGCTCAAAAGTCAGCTGAATACCAAGAGCAACTATCTAAATATGAAAGCATATTTGATACAATGCCAGAAGAGTTATTAAATGGGGTTAAATCGTTCTTTGCAGGAGAGTCAGACTGGAAAAACAAAGTCGTAAGCACCTCCAAAATTGATTTCAACAAACCTGTAAATGAAATCCCAACAAGAGAATTAATTGAACATTACTTCCCTGGCGATTTCGAAAAAGAAGATTTTGAAGCAGAAGAAAAACCAAAAGCCCTTGTGGTTGCGGAGAAAGCTGCTAAAGATAAATTCTCTATTGAGAAAAAAGGTCGAGAAGAGTTGAGTGCTAGAGAGATTAAAGCTGCAGAATCTCGCTTATCTGCGAGAAAAGCATCGGTCGCTAGTTCCTTAACATCTCTCAAGGAGTCGTTTCCTAAACTTGACGCTTCTGTTGAGAAACAGATTAAGAGTGTCTTGGAAAGTGGCGATATAAGCTCTTTGTTTCTTAATAAAGACGGTAGTGTTAAGCCGGACGCTGCTGAAAATTTAATGATGGCTTTGCATGGCAAGAAGACAGTAAAAACGCTTGTTGATATTGCAAGTAAGAGAGCAGAAACTGCCGCAAATGAGGACATCCTTACTCGTGCTGCAGATGAACGTAGACCTGGAAAAGGGGCTGCCTCTAATGAACAAAAGAATGAGAAAGTACAGAAAGAAATAGATTTACAATTAGGAGGGTTAAATAAAAAACGAACTTACTAAAAAAAAACAAATCTATAAGCTATGAATACTAACTATTCACCTGGTATTGGTAATGCACCATTCGGGAATACAAATGCAAATCCTCAAGCATCTCAGTATGCTGCAATCTCTGGTTATACTCCAGATGAAACAATCTTGCTTGCTAAAGCAATCAAAAGAGCAATCTTTGATGCTGCGCCAGCACAATACAACGCTTTAAAGTTGTTGTATGCAAAACCATTCGAAGAAGTAAACGGTGATGAGTTCTCTTATTTAGAGCAAACTTTCGGTCGTTCAGTGTTAACATCTAACGCAATCGTAGCTGGTGTAGCTGCTGTTGTTGGTGTTCCTGCTTCACAAGTGTTAACATTAACTGCGGCTTCAATGGCGTTTTTAACTGTTGACTTAATCATCATCTACCCTGACAACACTAAAGGTGTTATCCGCTCGGTGAATGCTGGTTTGAATCAGATCACTGTTGAATCTCAAACGTCTGCTGCTTTACCAGCTGTAGCTGTTGGTGATATCTTCGCAACACAGTCAACAATCGTTGCTGATGCTGCTACAGATTTCTCTAACTACGAGAGAATGGAAGTTATCGAGCGTTACAACTTCGTTCAATTCTTCTTACGTGCTGCACGTTGGGGTAAAATCGAGTTGACAAAGTTCGAGAACATGGGTACTACAAACTACCTTGCTATCGACAAAGAGCAAAAATTAAAGCAATTACGTGTTGACTTGTTCAACTCATTCTTCAACGGTCAACGTGGAGAGTTCCGTATTGCTAGTGGTCAACCAGCGAAAGCTATGGGTGGTATCTACCCTATCATGGTTGCTGCAGGTTCTCAAAATGCAAACCCTACAATCGCTGGTTTAAAAGCTACGTTTGAGGCATTAGCATTTGCTACGAACTACAAAGCAGAAGGTGCAACACGCTTCATCTACGGAACAGAAGAAATGTTGTACGAATTATCAAAAGTGTTTAAAGAGCCAGGAATCCGTTACACGCCTAACGATGAAATCGCGAACTTAAACTTAATGGAATACCGTATCGGAACAATGCGTTTCGTTCCAGTAAACTGTGAGTTATTCCGCGAAGCTTCTTGTTTCCCTGCTGATTGGAAGCGTAAGTTATTGATTATCGATCAAGAAACTATCACTCCTATCAAGATGAAAGGAATCGAAGCAATGAACATCGGAGGTTCTACTTTGGACAAAGGTTCAAACGGAACTCGCGAAGGATTTAAAGATTGGTACGTTGAAGCTCAATTGAGTTTACAAATGAACAATCCTTTATCTTCTTTCTGGATTGACGTTCAATAAGAATAAAAAGAGCGGGGCTGTTACAACAACGGCCCCGCTTATTTAAAACATAACCAACTAAAAGAAAAATGGCATTAGAAGAAGGAAACGAAAAGGACCTTAATAAAGGTATACCTCAAAATGTATCCCCAGAGATACAAGAACTTTTACTTGAGATGAGACGCAAAATTGCTGTCTTAGAAGAAAGTAAACAGTCTGCACCACAATCAATCGCGGGGCAAACATCACCAGAACAATTTGCAATGCTCGTTGCTGAGATTGCTAAAGCAGTAAAAACCAGACCAGAAGCAGAATCGCTTACTGTATCAAAATTCGTTGAGGAGAGAGATATTGATCCAAAGGATTACGATAGAGAAGGTGTTCGCTTTAGCGCATTCGGTACAGGATGGTATATTATGGACGATTTAAGAAATGGATTCCCTGTTTCTACACCGTTCAAAAATATGCTTGTATTTGCTTACACTGGAACAAAACGAGGCAATCGTGATGAACGAGGGAAAGAAGAATTATCAACTTTCTGTACGTTCGTAAGCCATAGCAAGATGGAGCAAAAATGGTTGCGTGAACACAGACACTACGGTGTTAAGTTTTTCGAATCAGCAACTGCAGCATTAAGCGTTAACGCTGAGCGCTCACAAGCTTTTGCAAGATGCGTAGACTCTTTAGCTGCGCAGGACCAAAACCAGGTTATGTCTCAGTGTCAATCATACGGAGTGCCTATCTCTACAAACATGAGAGATATGCGATTAGCTCTAGCAGAAAAGATGGTTGAAAAGATGTTTGAAGCAAGAAAAGCTTCTACGGAAAAGATGCTTACAGAATCTTTCGAAGAAAGAGAGTTTTCGAACAGCACCAAAACAACATCGGAAGTGTTAGGAAGAAAAATTTAATAAACAAAAATACATGCATAAAGGGTAGGCAACAAAATTGTCTACCCTTTGTCATTTAAACCAAAATAATTTATACATTTGTTTCTGATAAATTACCACCATGCCAATATCAGTTCAAGAGATAGTAAACAGAGCAACATCGGCACTAGATGCGGAAGGTAGCGACAGATACAGGTTCGATCAAGATTTCAAACCAGCCATTAACTATGCTATAGAATGGTCGGTTTCTGCATTCAATGACGCATTTGCTCAGAATAAACTTTCTGGAGAGTCGCTAAAAGAGCTTAACAAAGTTGGAATATGGCAGACAAATAATTTTTCAAGACTAGCTTTCGATGAGGCAGCTGTGGGGAATAAGTTATGGACAATAATCGCCATATACCCAAAGCCTACAGTGTATCCATATAGAGCACCCGTAGCAAATTCTAATGTGGTTCTTTCCGAGTTTGTAAAAGACTTATCATTCGTTAAGTCTGAGTATGCTGCTAAAAGGCTTACTCAGGAGGAGTGGAATGATAACGTAAAAAATGTTTTCATGCCTGGAAATATAAAATTGGGCGGGGAGCTAACTGACTACGCATACCTTGACTCGGTTAACTATTCTTCAACAAGCTATTCAAATCCAGGATTATTCGAAACGGAAATTAGACCATCCGTGGCAAACGAATTTGTTGCAATGGCGTACCTTGCAAAACCTACAGCAGTAGCTCTAATATCAGACTCAGTTCAGTTTCCAGAATCTATGACAAATATCATAGTAGAGAAAGCTTTAAACTTTATTTCATACAAGCAAGGTGACGGAACCAACCTTTATGGTGTTACGTCAGCAGATATTAACCGATTAGTAGCATTAATGAGATAACATGGGATTCGTACTAAGACATATTATTGATGACATCGCTGTAGCTTTAAAGCAAACATCGGATGATAAATCTATCCAAAGGTCACAGATAGCGTATTGGGTATTACTTATTGGTAACACTTTAAAAGCGCAGCATATCCAAAAGAGATCATCGGGAGCATTTTTATCAATATTCCCAGATGTTCCAGTGTTAATTGATTCTGTAAGCGGAGGGAAGAATAAGATTAAAAACCGTAAGTATATCGAGATCCCTACAACAATCTATGATTTTAATAATGATAGAGGAGTGGATTTTATAGCTTACGAGTCACCCGGAGGACCAGCGTGCCCTCCTCAGTTTACAAAACAAACATTTGACAGAACAACACCGAAGGAGTCAGAGGTGCTTTATTATTCAAAATACACAGCGCCAAGTCCAAAAGTGCCAGCGTTTTACAGAGTTGGCGATAGGCTATATTTACTTGGAATCGAAAAGGTTGATACTAAGTTTGTAGAGGTAGGTTTGTTTACAGCTTTCGACCCATTAACAAAAATAAATATTGACGACTACTTCGATTTCCCTGACGAGCTTACATCCGTATTAAGGAGACAAGTTTTAGACATGGCTAGATTTAGCTACATCTTCCCGCAGGAGAGACAAAACGATGGTGATGATACTATTGCTCAAAAAGCAGTACAATCACCTAAAATGGTAAGCGTTAACGAACAACAACAAACTGAACAATAATGGATCAATCAGCACTTAATTATGTTTCAGTAAACGAGATATTGCACGATGTTACAAAGCTTGTTGCTGACCCACGAATGGATTTTTATTCTAAAGGAGGCTATACAAGTTTAGTACAGCAAGCTCTTGAAGGATTATCGTTCGACACTTTCTTTGATATTCGAAGAGAGTCTTTCGACTTTCCTGTAGATTCATTATCATTAGATATGCCGTTAGGAGCTTTCAATATTAAAGAGATTTACCTATACCACGGAACAGAGTGTGACATCACTAGAAGTCAAAAGGTTTGGCACAAAAGAAATTATTACACTAAGGGTGCAGGATACTTTGCTAACAACAAGGGAAATAATGTAAATGACCCGTTCTACGATAGTAACAGCATAAAATTCAGCAACACTCTTGATGGCTCTGTAAACAGAGGTTACTACAGAAGAGATGTTGGTAGCGCAAACGACCATTACTTTTATAACGTCCAAAATGGAGTTATAATGTTCAGTTCTCCATGTAGAGCTTTCGAGAAAGTGCATGTAGTATTTAACGGAACCGGTTGCGATATTGGTGACGAGCCTATTATTCCTTTGTTTTTAAGAGAGGCCGTAAAAGATTTCGTTTGCGAGGAGGTTCTTAGAGCAAAGATGGCTATCGACCCAAAGATGGCTACATTGTGGTCTATATACGAGAAGAGACTAAACAGAGATCAGAAATACGGGTTTAATGGAAGCTGGCCAAGAGCTGAGTATCGAGTTAAAACGATGTCGTCTGCTGAACGTAGCGACCTATTTGAATATTTAGGTCGCCCATCATGGGGAAGCGGTAAATAATAAACTTACTTTTTATGAAACAAGAACACCAAAAGTGGCATGTTAGCTCATATTACACAGGGGCAAATACTGCTGATGAAAAAGAAATAGTTGGGTCACAAGCTATGACTGGAGAGTTTATTGAAGGTAGAAATGCTCGAATAGGCTCATCGGAAGGTAACAATAAAACCAGCGAAAAGATTAAAGGTGAAGAGCTTTTATATCCAGCTACATCTGTAGGAAACTACACATGTATGGGGTCTATAGGTGTTAATGGTAAGCTATTCTCCGTGTGGGCATCACCAGTTGGAGGACAGGACCCATACTTCGAGATTGATGGATTAAAGGTGTGCCAAAGCAGCTCGCTTGATATTAATGTGAATTATCCGATACAGCTTGATAAGAATGAAAATTCTTTGGGCGGGGAGGTGTTTATCACAGACAATCGAGTAGAGCCTACATTCTACAATATTGACGACCTTTACAATTCTGTATTCGGTGATCCTACAAAATACTTCTCAGCATTCAATCCAAAATTATACTCAATCAATCTGTACGTTGCAATGAATATTCCTGTTTATGTAGGAATAGCAAACGTTGGAGGAGGAGGCGGATTGCCTGTTGGAACATATTCATATCAATTAAGATACTCTAGTAATCAAGGCGACAAGACTAATATAAGCCAAAGAACACCACTTATACCGATATTTGAGAATATGTCGGATAGCAGCGCTCAATATCCAGGAACTAAAACGTATGGAGATGAGGCTAATACAGAGTCTAACACGCGATACGGAATAAGAATAAGATTCAGAATAACCAATTTAGCTGGATACGATTACGTTGAAGTAATCAGAACGGCCTACAATACAAATGGTGGAATAGGATTCGTTCCTGCTCCAACGGTAGTTGCGAAGATTGATATTTTTGACGGGGAGATTTCTGTTAGAGATTTCGTTGACCCTGTTGAATCAAATGTAAATACAGTACTCTCTGATGCGGAAGTTACAAGAGAGCTATCATTCGTAGAGAAGGCTAAAAGCTTGAGATACTTCGATAAGCGACTAGAACTTATGAATGTTAAGCTTGCATCTAAGGCTTCCAACCTTGTGTTTAATCAGCTTGGCGGGAAAGAGATGTTTCCCGTAATAGATTCTATCGGAACTAAAGGATACAAGGATCCATATAATTTCGTTTATAGAAAAAAATACACCAATGGTGAGCGATTCGGATTCGCTGTTAACCTTTGGGATGGCGTAGGAGGAAAAGGATTCGCTGAGAAAGTCACAAACTTTGAGAACTACAAATTTCCAAACAGGAGAGATGTGGTATCGGCAGAAACATCACTATACTCATACGGGAACACCGTAACAACAACTGATGTAAACAATAATCTTAGCGAGACGCATGAGGTATTTGACCACTTTAGTGCTATAAGCAAGACGGATAAGTGTTCATTTAAAAACATTTACCACAATAAAACATTAAGTGCAGTATTCGGAACAAAGATTGATGGAGCTCCAGGCGGGGTAAATAGTATTTGTAGCGAAACGCCAGGAGAGATAATTGCTCATGGCGCATCGATGTTTCCTGGCCCTGTAGTAGGTGGTACAGTGTCTCCATATTATCATCCATACACTCCAACATCACAAGTTGACCAAGATGTAGAGAGCCATAACTATGTTGTGAATACGCAGGTAGCTAAAACATACACATACCTTGTAGGCTCTGTTAACCCTCCAGCAGGAACTCGCGAGGACTATAGCCCTAAAATATTTGCTCCAGAGTACTATGCAATGGGGATAGGTTTAGCCGGAGTTTCAAATTTCCCATCATGGGCAAAATCATTTTCAGTAGTTAGAACACCTCCAGCAAAAAGAGTTATTGCCCAAGGGATAGCTATGTATAAAATGAGTCAAGCTGACTTCCGCATGGGCTTCAACAATAAGCTTACAACAAAAAGCCTTGACGAATTTTTATTCTTCTCGCCAGACATTGAGAATGGAATTGTTAGTGGGTCAATCATAAATGATATTATCGAATCTCCAGGCGGATATTCTTTACAATTTGTATCTCCGTTAGGATTCGCTTCCGAAGTTTATTCGTTTGAAGCAAATGAATTTGCGGCTCCTGGGCTTGAGATTAAAGACAGATGTATCGACATGATTTCTTATGCTAGAATGCAGAGAGATATCGTTGGACCAACAGGTTGCGAAATCAATCCAATGGAAGACCCTGGAATGGGATACAACTTTGGAGCGTACAATTATGTTGGATACGCCAAATGGAGAAACAGAGGTCAGCAACCTACAACATTTACAGGCCCTAATGCTGGGAATACAGAGTTTGGAATATTGTCAGCAGAGAGAATTATCGAGGGGCGTGGATCGTACATGTCAATAAGAATGGCAAACAATCTTTATGGAGCAGGCTCTGTCGGTGGCGTGTTTGCTGCTGACTTTGACGATGCTGGAATGCAAGATTGGACTGAGCCATTTTACATTGTAAACATCATTTCTTCTGGTGCTCAAATACCAGACAGAAATATTGAGAACTATCAGATTACAGACCACTACCAAAAACTTGAGTCAATCATTGGTGAAGGCAATGGATTATCAACACAAAAATTTATCCTTGTTGACGAAAGATGGGAAGATGTTATCCCAGCTTTATCATCATCACACCCAACAGCTACAACAGAAAGATACATATACATAAAAAGATATGGCTCTAATATTGAAGAAAAGTGGGTAAACGTAACATTTAAAACAGCTCCTCAGCTTGCAGCGATATTGAACGATATCGCAACACTTGGGGCTTATGCTGGAGATATTACAGGAGTTTATACTCACGAAGATATCGAAGGTAATGGAAGATTCTTTAACATAATCTTTGGTGCTGCAGCTCCATTTGTTCCAAACCCGAAGGATCAGGTTATCGTAAAATACGACAACACGGCTCCAATAAGATTATGGGGAGGAGATGCATTTGTTGGAGAAACAATATTTGCTCCAATAGACAGAGAGGCTAGCGCAAACAGCGAAGCAACAGTTCCGCTTTTGTCTAGTAGCGGCCCAGAAAACCAGTTCCAATTCGGTATAGGATTTCCATACCGAATGTTCCAAATGAACCCAAGGGTTTATCAAATTGTGAGAACTGTACCTGGAGCTATTCCAAATGTTATACAGGATAGGAATTGGGGGTATTTAGCATACCTTAGACAGCTTTGCGTGATGTTTTGTGTTGAGAGTAGAGTCGGTGTTCCGTTTGCTCACAACAATCAGAGCCCATCACAAAGCTTCCCAAATATGCATTATGTTATGAGGCCTCTACGATGGGACCCTGACAAGAGCTTAGCAGATAATAACATTTATTCAGAGTACTCTAAAGATTACGGAACAGACGAAATGAGCCTATGGAAGTGGGGAGGATTTAGATTTATTCAAAACATAAATCCGGACTACTCATCACAAGCGCCATTAGAGTTTGTATCTAAACCTAAGTTTGGATTCGTTGAAAAGAACGATTTCCCGACAAGGGTTATGTGGTCAATGCCTAGACAAATCAATAGTCAGGATAATCCTGGATTAAGAACATTCCCTGCAAATAATGCTTTCGATATTGATGACAATCAAGGAGAAATCAAAAGAGCATGGTCCGCAACCACGGAGCGCGGGGAGAACCTTTATGCATTGTGTGATAGTGGAGTATGCTTACTTGTAACAAAGAAGTCAATACTATCAGACCTTAACGCAGGAGACCTTGGGTATATGGCTGCCGACACGTTTATTCGTGAGCAGTACTGGCTATCAAGAGATATCGGTATATCTGACGAAATGTGGAGAGGTGCTGCAGAAGCATCTGTTCCTGTAACGCTACAGAATGGTGCAGAGGTAAGAAAAGAAGCTATCTTCTTCCCAAGTAAAGAGTCTGTATTCAGATTAATGGATAATCAGATTCTTGATATTGGACGTATAAAATATCACAATACCTTATACAAAAAAGTATTAAGCAATATTAAGGCAGGATTCCAAACGCCTATGGCTGGATATTTCGATAACTATCATCAGGAATACGGTTTATTCACAGACGTTAATGACGGTGAAAAAACTCCTGACCCTTCGTTGATACGCATGCATATTTTTGGACAAAAAGAAGGTCGATGGTATGGTTATTACGATTACGCATTTGACCAATTTGTATCAATAAGCAACAAATCTTTTGGCCTTAGAGATGGACAAACATATCAGCTTGACAAAGGGTACAAGATTAATGGACAAAACATAACGTACCATGTGTGGCAAGCTGCAGCTCCAGAGCCATTCAACGATAAGGAATTTATTCGTGTTAGAATAAACACTAAAAACGAAGAGAAGCCTTACGCTGTAGTGTTCTGGGATAAGTTTGACGGAGTGCCTATTTGTGCATTATCTCAGGTAACGCAAGGGCCATTATACTTGAAAATGTACCGAGGGTGGGAGCAATTTATCCCTAGCAAAGACATTTCTATTAGCCCAACAAAAGATAGAGTTCAAGGAAGATGTTTGATTTATTCAATCATCCACAATAAACCTACAGACTTTGTTTTAATCGATACAGGTATTCAGTATAAAATTTTAAAATAGAGAGTTGTTTTATCGGAAAATAACTCTACATTTGTGAAATACTAAAAGAATAACAACATGGCTTTTCCTTGGCAAAAAATGATGGGCAAGATAGGCAACAGAGCTGGTTCCGCAGTAGGGGCAGCAACTGGAGCTGTTCAGTTATTAAAAGCTAGAGGCTTAAAGAAAGCAGCAGAAGAAAATACTCCTTCGGATGTTGATCCTATGCAAGGAGCTTTTCTTGCTGAGTTAAATCAAAAACGTAACGCACTAAATTCTGGTGCTCAATACTCTTCATCGATAGATGCAATAAACGACAAAATGATGTCTACGCAAGGCGCATTATCTACCAATACTGGTGGTGATGTTGGTGGAACCGTAGCAGCTATGTTGAAAGCTCAGCAAGCAGCTAACCAGGGCGTAGGCCAATTGTTAGCGCAAGGGCAACAAGGTGAACAGTTTAACAACGGAATGTACGGAGATTTTCTTGACAAAGTAGTTGGAAGACGTATGGAGCTGGGGCTTTTACGCAGAGGTCAAAATATGGCTGAGTGGGCACAGAAATCACAAACAGGCGCAGCTAATCTTATGGCTGGAGCACAAAGCTTTATGGATTTTGGTGGTGGCGACAAAGCTGCTACAAACCCTATTGCTGGGAAAAACGCAAGCTCAGCACCAGTTGCAACTACAGAAACAGAAACTATAGAAACAGAACAAGCTCCTGCAGCATCTGAGCCAGCTCCTTCAACAGAAGATGGGTCAGCAGAATCGTCTAACGGAATGGGAGGAATCTCTGGAATGTTAGGTAAGTTCAAAGGTGGCGGAGGAGGTGGTTTCGATATGTCAAGTATAACCTCAATGTTCGGATAAGAGTATGGCGAAGAAATCAGCAGAACAACTTATCGAAGAAGAATTTCCAGCAACAGGAAACGAAACTCCGTTGACGGATATTTCATTAACACAAACATTGATCGGTGATGGTCCATCTCCTGACGATGTTGGCATTAACCCTAATCAAGATAAGGTTGATGTGCTTGCCCAATTTAAAGGGCAGGCTAATCCATTATACCCGTCAGACATCGTTCCTTCATACGAACAGAAATTACAGTCAGATATTGACGCTTATGCGGGGGCAATCCCAGCGCAAGCATTCTCTACATATTTCCCTTCAATGACTAACGATATTCAAAAGGGTTCGTACTCTGGAAGAATAATCGGGAACAATCCAATATACGCTCCATCGGCACTTATGCCGTTCGGACTTATTGACGCAAGACAGAATGCATTGAAGGCTGCTGCTAATAAAAAAGCGCTTGACAATGCTGCTAAGGCTAAAAAGTTTCAAGAGCTAACCGCTCCTCCAACGACAGAGCACAAAGCTGTTCAAC
>Ga0315909_10002409_pt1 | contig 23959 bp, 25 predicted proteins | sample LakEriMetagenome_11_FD_203527 | JGI IMG/M metagenome (GOLD analysis project Ga0315909, IMG submission 203527) | Freshwater fungal communities from buoy surface, Lake Erie, Ohio, United States - Buoy 2 MA125 | ecosystem: Environmental > Aquatic > Freshwater > Lake | place: USA: Lake Erie, Ohio...
TCCGGTATCGGCAGAGCCGTTGCCCTGGCCCTTGCCCGCGAAGGTGCCCATGTTGTCATCAACTACCGCAAGTCCCGGGAGGCCGCAGAATCCTGCATGCGCGAGATCGAGGCGCGCGGCGGGCGAGCGATGGCCTGCCAGGCGGACGTGGCACTGGCTGGCGATATCTCCCTGTTGCTGGAGGCTGCTGTGGCCGAGCTGGGTGGGATCGACCTCTGGGTCAATATGGCCGGCGCCGATATCCTCACGGGAGAGGGCGCCCGGCTGCCGGACCACGAAAAGCTCGCCTTGCTGCTGGACACCGATCTGCGAGGCACGATTCTGGCGAGTTGGGCAGCAGCCGAGGTCCTGTCCTCGCAGCCTGGTGGCTGCCTTATCAACACCTCATGGGACCAGGCTTTGCGGGGCATGGGCGGGCGCAACCCGGAGATGTTTGCCGCCGTCAAGGCGGGGATTACCGGGTTCACGCGGGCCTTGGCGCGCTCCCTGGCGCCCCGGGTGCGCGTCAACGAGGTTGCGCCCGGCTGGATAGAAACCGCCTTTGCCGAGCGGGAAATGCGTGCTGACTACCGGGCAGCGGTAGTCTCAGCAACACCTTTGCAGAGGTTCGGCTACCCCGAGGACGTGGCAGAGGCGGTGGTTTTTCTCGCCAGTCCGGAGGCCTCTTTCATCACGGGCCAGACGCTCAAGGTCAACGGCGGACTTGTCAGCTGAGCAGTTCGAATTCCTGCCAGGTTTCCCCCGCCACCTCTGCGTTCGCGTCATAGCGCCGCTCCATGAAGATCAGGCGGCCCGCGCGTCTATCACGCAGCACGATTGACGAACAACGCGTGCCATAACTTGGAGTGTGGACAAAAATCGTCTCTTCGAGGCGCGCCGGGTGGAAGTTCTGCGCGCGGCCGTCCGGACTCGACACCTCTCGATCGCGTAGCAGCTCCAGCAGCGCACTGACCAGCGTCTCCCCCCGCGCATCGCCCAGAGGCAGGAAGGAACGTTTGAGTCTCCCCACTTTGGGCCAGTCCTCATCGAGCGGGGTATTGCTGACACCGTAAATGCCGGGCGAAAGCGCACGCTCACCCCCCGGCGACCACCAGTGCATGGCCTCACCTTCCGCTAGCAGCAGGTTGCAGCCCGCATAGCGAGTGCGCTGGCTGGCCAGGGCTGAAAGGAAATCCAGGCTGGCGGGAGCGGAGTCGAGCAGAAAGTCGCGTACCAGATGGCCGCGGGAACTGGCGGGATCGCGCGCAACACCGCCCCGCAGATTCGTGACGGCGCTGAAACGCCCCGTCCGGTTGACACCCAGCCAGGTTCCGCCGGCTTCCAGATCCCTACCGGCCAGCAGGTTGGGGTGATCTTCCCAAAAGCCCGCTGGGGCACTGGGTCGGGCGTGAAACTCGTCGCGGTTCGCGGCAACCACCAAGTCGTAGACCGGATGATGCTGGTGGGCAACCAGCAGGATGCACACGGCGGGACTCAGTAATGAAGAAGGCTGTGCACGAAATGAGGCGCCAGCCGCTCGCGGCCGTGCAGGAAATCGAGCTCGATCACGAACGCGAAGCCCACGACAGTAGCGCCGGCACGGCTTACCAGATCCAGGCTCGCAGCCGCCGTACCCCCTGTCGCCAGCAGGTCATCCACCAGCAACACGCGGTCTTGGGCACTGAGGGCGTCCGTGTGCATCTCCAGCACCGCTTCGCCGTATTCCAGCGCATAAGCTGCTTTGTGGGTGGTATGTGGCAGCTTGCCCGCCTTGCGCAGCGGAACGAAACCGACTCCCAGGTGGTAGGCGACGAGGCTCGCAAAGATGAATCCTCTGGCTTCCATGCCGGCGACCCTCGTGACACCGCTGCCCCTGAATGGCAGGACCAGAGCCTCAACGGTCTTGACCAGCAGGGGGCCGTCCGCAAGTACCGGAGTGAGATCCTTGAACACAATCCCGGGCTTGGGAAAATCGGGAACATCCCGTATGCGAGCCTTGATCTCTTCCACTTGAGGTTCCTGAGGGCGGTAGGGGAAGGCGATTCTAGGCGAAAAAGCAGGGCACAGGACGGGCCTCAGGCTGGTGGGCCTGCGCGGGCGATCAGGAAGTCATGTAGAGGACCAGTTCCTGACCCGGCTGCAGGACGGGATCGGGGGTCAGGTTGTTCCAGGCCAGCAGCTGTTGGATGGTGACCTTGAACTTGAGTGAGATGGTCCAGAGCGAGTCGCCCGCGCGCACCTGATACTTGACCACCGCGGCGGCGGCAGCCGGCGTGCGTGGCTGCGAGGAGCGCGATTCCTGTTTGGCCACGGTTCGCAAGGAATTCGGCGGGACGCCTTTGATGAGAAGGCGCTGACCAAGCGAAAGCCCCGCCTCCGGGGACAGACTGTTGAGGCGGGCGAGGGTGGCGACCCGGGTATTGAAGCGGCGCGCAATGAGCCAGAGCGAGTCACCCTTGCGCACGGTATAACTTTGGCCATCTGCGTTGAGGGCGGCTACCCGCGCAGGACCTCCAGTGGGCGGGCTCAGTGCCGGTGGCAGGGAGGACGGCAGATTGGCCGCGATGCCGGCCGCCGCCTCCAGCCGGGCAGCGGGTACCAGCACACGCTGGCCGCCAGCCGGGCCTGTGTGCCAACCCTTCAGGCCGGGATTAAGCCGCCTGAACTCAGCCTCGCTGATGCCCGCCTTGAACACCAGCTGCCGCAAATCCGTGGGACGTTCCAGCGCGAGGGTGGCGAAATAGGGTTCGCTGGACACCTTGGGCAGGTTCAGTGCGAACTGCGCAGGCTGACGATAGATTTCACTGAGCGCCACCATCCGTGCAAGCAGCCGATGCGTCTCTCGGCTCAGCGGCAGTGACCAGACATCAAGCTTCCTGCCGGCGCGTCGATTCCTGGCGATAGCGCGCTCCACATTGCCCCAGCCCGCATTGTAAGCGGCGATCGCGAGCAACCAGTCGCCATCGAAGCGCGTAGCCAGGGTGTCGAGATAATCCAGCGCGGCTTCGGTGGAGGCCACCACGTCCAGTCGCTCGTCCATCCAGGCGGTCCGGTGCAGTCCGAACTTGCGTCCGGTACCACCCATGAACTGCCAGAGGCCCGCGGCGCCATGCGGGGAAACCACCGTGGGCTCGTAACCACTCTCGAGAATCGGCAACAGCGCGAGGTCCGCAGGCATGTCGCGCTCGCGGATCTCATCGAGCACATAATGCAGGTAGGGCGCAGCCCGTTCAGACGCCTCGTGGAGCAGGCGGGTCTGGCCTCGATACCAGCTGATTTCCCGGCGCACCTGACCAAGGCCCTGCGCGGTGAAGGTGAGATCGGCTGCAAGTTGCTCCCAGAGCTGCGGGGCCGCGACAGGCTTCGCAGCCTGCGACTTGCGCTCGACTGAGGTCGCAGCTTCAGCGCGGGCATCAGTCGCCGATGATGTGGCGGCGACCTCTGATACCTTGTGATGGGCATCACTGATCGCGCGCGATTCCGGACGCAGGTATTGCCATGAGCAGCCCGCGACGAGGGCCGTTGCTACCAGTGCCAGACCGGTGCTCAGGTGTCTGATTCGCTCTTGCATGGGGCTATGCTAGGCGGCCCGATTTGGAAGCGTCAACCCTTAATGCACCCGTGTTGCTTTTTTAAGGGGGCGGTGACGACCTTCGCAAGGGCGCTGACAGGACTCTGCCGGAGTGCTGTGAGAGGTATGACGAAGTTTATATATCTAAATGAAAAATATATGAAAAAGAGAAAATACCAGCGCTGCGGTGGTGGCCCTTGAATGAGCCCCTCTTGTTGCCCGCGGGCGCACGCGAGAAAACGCCGGGTCTTGCTGCCCTGCGACAGTGGTACGGGACGCCAGCGGGCACCTACTCCAGGGACTGCGACTTCGAACTCGCGAGCGCACTGCTTCCGGATCTCTTCGGGTATCACTTCGTGCAGGTCGGACAGACCGTTGATCAAGGTTCGGAACTCGCGGACTTCAGCCGAATCTCGCACCGGGTGATCATCGACGTCGATGGTCGGGAGCCATCTCGGGGTAGCCTTGTCAGCTGTGCAGATGCATTGCCCCTCCTCGCCAACTCGGTGGATGTGCTCGTCTTGCCACACACGCTCGAGTTCTGTCCCAATCCGCAGGGCATCCTGCGTGAAGCGGAGCGTGTTCTCATCGGCGAAGGCCACCTGCTGATTCTCGGGTTCAACCCATGGAGTCTCTACGGGGTCTGGCGGCGCGCCCTCGCCTGGCGCGGTGGCGCGCCCTGGAGCGGCCGTTTCTTCAGTCCTCACAGGTTGAGGGACTGGTTGGGTGTACTCGGATTGGTGGTCGAGCGGGTGGTGCGGGTGTCATTCCGGCCACCCCTGCACCATGCAGCCTGGCATCGAAGGCTGGAGGTGATGGAACGTCTCGGCGGGCACTTCTGGCCCGTTTGCGGCAACGCTTATGGGATCCTGGCCTGCAAACGGGTGATGGTGGCGCGACCGGTCAGGCTCCACCTGCGGCGGCAGCGCCGTAGCCCGGTCGGGAGTGTGGTGGAACCCAGTGCCAACGGCCTCAAGTCCCACGATTTGTCGGAGAGATCCTGAAACATGACGACCCCCATCATCATCCATACCGACGGCGCCTGCCGCGGCAATCCCGGTCCGGGCGGGTGGGCGGCACTGCTCCGCCATGGTGAGCAGTCCAGAGAGCTCTCCGGGAGCGAGCCCGCAACCACCAACAACCGGATGGAGCTGATGGCCGCGATCCGTGCACTCGAAGCGCTGCGACGCCCGGTGGTGGTCGACCTTTACACCGACTCCCAGTACGTACAGAAAGGAATCTCGGAGTGGCTGCCGGGCTGGATCGCCCGTGGCTGGCGCACGGCCGCCAAGGCCCCGGTCAAGAATGCCGATCTCTGGCAGCGTCTGCAGGCAGCCGCGGCCCCGCACGAGGTCCGTTGGCATTGGGTGAAAGGACATGCCGGGGTGCCTGATAATGAGGCGGTCGACCGCCTTGCCAACCAGGCCATCGATACCATGCTCGGGCGTTGAGTCCCCGTCCCACTCCCGGAGAACACTGATGCGACAGATAGTGCTGGACACCGAAACCACCGGCCTCGCGCCCGAGGAGGGCCACCGGATCATCGAGGTGGGTTGCATCGAGATCGTCAACCGGCGTGTCAGCAGCAGCAATTTCCACCGTTACCTCAACCCGGAGCGCGAGATTGATCCCGGCGCCTCAGAGGTGCATGGCCTGACCTTGGAGAAACTGCGGGACTCGCCGCGCTTTCGCGATGTGGTCCTCGAATTCCTCGAGTTCATCCGCGGGGCTGAGCTCATCATCCATAACGCGCCGTTCGACGTGGGCTTCATCAATCATGAACTCGCGCGCCTGGGCGAAGCCTGGGGCCGCCTCGAGGATTACTGCACTGTCTTCGATACCCTGAAACTCGCGCGGGAGCGTCATCCCGGCCAGCGCAACAGCCTGGATGCCCTGTGCCGGCGTTACGACGTGGACAACGCCCACCGTGAACTGCATGGGGCATTGCTGGACGCGGAGTTGCTAGCCGATGTGTACCTGGCCATGACCGGTGGGCAAAGTGCCTTGGGCCTGGACGGCGCAACCCCGGCCGGGCGGGAGCAGGCGCCGGGAGGGGCTGCACTGCAGCCGATCACGGGCCGGACCCCACGAGTATTGCGGGCGACCTTGGAGGAGCTGGCGGCGCATGCGTCGCGCTTGGCGGCGATTGACAGGACCAGTGGTGGCAAGCTGGTCTGGCAGGGCGAGACTGACGACCCGGGCTGAGCGCCGGCCCGCGGTCCGCGGGCCGAGCCGGGGGACGGTGGTGGTCAGTGAGCGGCGGTAGTGGCCAGCATCTTCTGGAGCTCGCCCCGCTGGTAGAGGTCCAGCACGATGTCGCAACCGCCTACGAGCTCGCCGGCGATGAACAGCTGCGGGAACGTGGGCCACTGTGAGAAAGCTGGCAGGTGCTGCCGGAATTCCGGCTGCGCAAGAATGTCCACTGAATGGTAGCTGGCGCCGCAGGCCTGGAGCGCCTGGGCCGTTCTCATCGAAAAGCCGCACTGGGGAAACTGCGGGGTCCCCTTCATGAAGAGCACCACCGGATGGCTGTCCAGCAAGGCCTGAATTTTCTGGTTGATGTCCACGTCGTTTCCTCGCCGATGATTGGATGATGGATATAGTCTAGGGGACGGCGGGTGACGATAAAACGTGCGCAGCGTGGGGAATACCCTCAGCATGCCGTTCGGCGCTTGAATGTTCCCGATGCCTCCAACACAATGCTCAGCTTGTTCGTGACGTCTCGCGATAAACCGATTTGCAAGGGAGAAAACTCGATGAATCCATTGGACAGTCTGGGCGGCACCGTGGCCGCGGGTGTGGTTCTTTCGATCATCCTCGCCTACGTGGCCAAGGCCCTCGCCGGGGTCTGATGAACCGGGGTCTGATGAAGTGGTGCCGGTCCGGCCCGCGCGTTGCCTGAAAGACAAGAAAAAACCGGAGGAGACATGATTGACGTTGACTTCCTGATCCGCTGGGTTCACATCGTGGTGGGCGTGATGTGGATCGGCCTGCTCTATTTCTTCAATTTCGTGCAGGTACCGGCACTGGCGCAGGCCAATGCCGAGGCCGGCAGTGGTGGGCCGGGCCCCGCCGCCATCACCAAGTACGTGGCACCCCGTGCCCTGTTCTGGTTCCGTTACGCGGCGCTGGTGACCTGGTTGACCGGAGCCTGGTACCTCCAGGCGGCCCCTCAGTACTCCCTGCATGGGGTATTCACCCTGGGCTTGCTGGGCGAGACCGTGAATCTGCAACACACCCTGATGGGCATGGGCGCCTGGCTCGGCACGATCATGCTGTTCAATGTCTGGATGCTGATCTGGCCGAACCAGAAAAAGATCCTGGGGATGGTGCAGGCCACGGATGCGGAGAAGGCGTCGGCGCGCCGGGTGGCTTTCCTGGCCTCGCGCACGAACACCATGCTCTCTATCCCGATGCTGATGTTCATGCAGGCTTCCAATCACAAGCTGCCGTTCTTCATGTAAACGGCCAGGCGCAGGTCGCCCCCGCTACCGAATCCGGCCGCAAGGCCAGGTTCGGCCACGCGGCCCCGGGCGGACCTCGTTTCCAATCCCGGGTTCCTCATCGTGTCCACCCGTCATTTCCTCAGTCTTTTTGATCTCACCCGGGAAGAGTTGCTGCGGGTCCTGCAGCGCGCCACGGAGCTGAAGCAGCTTCGGGCTCGAGGACAGCGGCCGCAAATATTCCAGCACCGCGTGTTGGCCATGATTTTCGAGAAAGCTTCCACCCGGACCCGGGTGTCCTTCGAGGCTGCGATGGCCGAATCCGGTGGAACTGCCATTTTTCTCTCGCCCGGGGACACCCAGCTGGGGCGGGGCGAGCCGGTTGAAGATACTGCGCGCGTGCTCTCCAGAATGTGTGATGCAGTGATGGCCCGCACCTTCTCCCACGATACGATCGAGCGGCTGGCGGCCGCCGCAGACATTCCCGTCATCAACGCCCTCACCGACCGCCTGCATCCCTGCCAGGTTCTGGCTGACCTGCAGACCTTCCGCGAACACAGGGGTGACATCACCGGACGCAAGGTTGCCTGGGTGGGTGACGGCAACAACATGTGCAACACATATATAGAAGCCGCGCAATTGTTCGGCTTTGAGTTGGCCATTGCCACGCCTCGTGAATTCCAGCCGCGGGTCGAGGACTATCTCAAGGGAGAGGCCAGACTGCTGCTCACCCAGGACCCTGCAGCAGCCGTAGCCGATGCGGATCTGGTCGTCACCGACGTCTGGATCAGCATGGGGCATGAATCGGAGGCAGCAGCCCGCCTGGAGTGCTTCAAGGGTTACCAGGTGAATGCGAACCTCATGTCCAAGGCCAAGCCGGACGCACTCTTCATGCACTGTCTGCCGGCGCACCGTGGCGAGGAAGTTTCCGCCGAAGTGCTGGACCATCCGCAGAGCGTGGTCTGGGACGAGGCCGGCAACCGCCTGCACGCACAGAAAGCCTTGCTCGACTTTCTCATCAACGGATGAGATGCGGATCCTGCTGAGCAACGACGACGGCTACGCTGCGCCCGGCCTGACGGTCCTGGCGCAGGCCTTGAGGAATATCGCGGAAGTGGTAGTGGTGGCGCCGGAGCGCAATCGCAGCGGTGCCAGCAACTCGCTCACTCTAGATCGACCGCTCAGGCTCAATCATGTGGAGGCCGATGTCTATGCCGTGGATGGCACGCCTGCGGATTGCGTCAACCTTGCGTTGACCGGCGCAGTTGATGCGCGGCCAGACCTGGTCATCTCCGGCATCAACGCGGGCGAAAATCTGGGCGAGGATGTGCTCTACTCGGGCACGGTCGCGGCCGCCATGGAGGGCGCCCTGCTTGGTTTGCCTGCCATCGCAATCTCCCAGTTGGCGCACGCCGAGCCCGTGGACTACCGACATGCAGTGAGCCTCGTACTGGAACTGGTACGCGGCTGCGCGCGCGAAAACCTGCCTCGCGGTACCCTGCTCAACGTGAACGTGCCCCAGTCTTCGCAGCTTCCCCGCCTGCAGCTGACCAGACTCGGGCGACGCCATCGCGATACCGTGGCCATCCGGCAGGAGGATCCCAGGCATCGACCCGTTTTCTGGCTGGGCCCCATAGGATCACCAGGCGCGGACGCCGGGCCGGGCACCGACTTTCATGCCGTGAGTCAGGGGTACGCATCGGTTACGCCCATTCACACGGATCTCACGGCCTACAGCCAGCTGGAGGGCGTCGGATCCTGGCTCGCGACTGCAGCGGGGAGTGACGTGTGACCAAAGATCTCAATGGGATAGGACTCACGTCCCAACGGGTGCGCAACCGCTTGGTGGAGCAGCTGCGTGGCATGGGGATTACCTCCGAAACGGTGCTTGAACTGGTGCGCACCGTGCCGCGGCATCTGTTTGTTGACGAAGCGCTGGCGAGCAGGGCGTACGAGAATACCGCCCTGCCCATCGGTTATGGGCAGACGATCTCCCAACCCTATATCGTGGCGGCCATGACTGAGCTGCTGCTGTCGACCGGGCCACTGGGAAGGGTTCTTGAGATTGGCGGGGGCTGCGGGTACCAGACTGCGCTGCTCTCACGCCTGGCCGGTACGGTGTACAGCATCGAGCGCATCGCGGGTCTGGCTCACCGTCTGCAGGAGCGATTGCAGGATCTGGATATCCGCAACGTCCACGTGGCGCATGGCGATGGCCGCGAAGGCTGGATGGCGCACGCGCCCTTTGATGCCATTCTCGTGGCTGCCGCGGCACCTGATGTGCCAGCGCCCCTGCTGGGGCAACTGACGGTGGGAGGGCGTATGGTGATGCCTTTGGGTCTGCCGGGAGAGCAGACCTTGATGCTGTGGCGGCGCACTACCGAAGGATTCCTGGAAGAACCGGTCCAGCGGGTGAGTTTCGTCCCTCTGGTCGAAGGAGTGAGTTGATACATGGTCATGTCGCGCGTTCGCTGCGCATCATGGTGCGCGCTGGCGCTGATGTTGCAGGCGTGTGCAACCCAGACTCCGGCGCCCATTGAAGCACCCGGTCAGAAAAAGCCTGCCGCCGCAGTTTCAGCTCAGCTCAGGACAACCCCCGCGGCCAAGGCTTCCTCAACTGGCCAGTCGGCTGTGAAGAATGGCCGCTACACGGTGCAGGGTGGCGATACTTTGCACGCAATTGCCTGGCGACTTGGAGTCGACCATCGCAAAATCATCGAGTGGAACGGACTCCGCAATCCTGATCGCATCATGGTCGGACAGAGCCTCATCGTGGCACCCCCTCCGGGCCGAACCGCCGGGGTGTCGGCGAGCCCTGCAGAGCCGGCGCCAAAGGCAGCGGCCACCCCCGCGCCGGCGCTTGCAGTGTCGCCTGCGCCCACCGCCGGCGACGCTCGGGCGCGTTGGGTCTGGCCTGCCGAAGGCAAGGCGCGTCGCTCGGTTTCCGCAACCGGCTCGTCCGGCCTGCAAATCCGCGGCGAACGCGGACAGACCGTGAGGGCTGCGGCGGCTGGCGAAGTCGTCTACAGCGGAAGCGGCCTCAGGGGCTATGGCCAGCTTCTCATTCTCAAGCATGACGAAATCTATCTGAGCGCCTATGCGCACAACGACAAGTTACTCGTGAACGAAGGACAGCGGGTCGAGCGCGGACAGGCCATCGCGCTCATGGGTGACTCGGGCGCATCAGAAGTAATGCTGCATTTCGAAATCCGGCAGGGCGGCAAGGCAGTGGATCCAACAGCGTATCTGCCGGTCCGCTGAGAGTTCGGCTGTCGCGCGGGCGTCCGCCTCCCTGCCATCTCCGACTTCGCGCTATTTACCGGGTGGGCGCCGGTGGACTATCGTCCCTCAGTCGCCGAACAGGGCTGCGGCGACGGCGCGATTTTCGGCGACCAGTACATTGAAGCAGCGACAGGCTGCGGGGGAGTTCATGGCCTCCAGGCCGACGCCGCGCCGGCCCAGTGCCTCATTCAGTGCCCTGTTGACCAGGACCTGACGGGAACCCGTGCCCAAGAGCAGGATCTCGACGCCCAGCTCCGCGATGGCCTGGAGATGTGCCGCAGTGAGCAAAGAGAGCGCGTCGGGCAGCAGGTCCTCATGAATGCCGCCTGGCGTGACGACCAAAGGGTAGCGATGGACCTGCCCATTGATGGTGACGGTATCTTTCGCATACGCCGCGATGGTCAGGCTGCCAGGAGCCGAATCCAGCGAGAATTTCATTCATGCCTTCCAATGTTCAGGGCTTTTCAGCCCGGTGCGGTGGGCCGCAAGCAATCGTTATTGGCTGAAAGGAGCCTCGATGAAAGTCATCTTATTGGGCGGACCGGGGGCCGGCAAAGGCACCCAGGCGGATTTCATCTGCGCCGCGCACCAGATCCCAAAAATTTCCACCGGGGACATGCTTCGGGCGGCCGTCAAGGCCGGCACGCCGCTCGGCGTTGAGGCCAAGAAAGTCATGGATTCGGGTGGGCTTGTGTCCGACGACATCATCCTCGGGCTCATCGAGGAGCGTATCAAGGATCCTGATTGCGCGAGAGGATTCCTTTTTGACGGTTTCCCGCGGACGATTCCGCAGGCCGAAGGCCTCGCGCGGATCGGTATCGAAATCGATCGCGTGCTCGAAATAGCGGTTCCTGATGCGGAGATCATTCGCCGCATGTCGGGGCGCCGGGTTCATCCGGGCTCGGGGCGCAGCTACCACATCGAGTTCAATCCACCCCGCGTTCTGAACCAGGATGATGAGACGGGTGAACCGCTCGTGCAGCGGGATGACGATCGTGAGGAAACCGTGCGTAAACGGCTGGAGGTCTACCACGATCAGACAGAACCCCTCATCGACTTCTACCAGCATCGCGTGAAGACCAGTGGCAAAGGACGCTTCACGCGCATCGAGGGGATTGGCAGTGTCGAAGAGATTCGCACGCGGGTTCTTGCGGCACTCGCAACCTGAGGGAGATGCGAATCTCGAGGCCAATGCTCTACTGCGCGTTGTATTCATGTCGTTGTATCGGAGACACAGCTCGATGAGCTGATTCAGGCGTTTGGAAAAACTCGCCTATAAACCTTTACATATCACCCAACGTTGATGTATACAGCCAAGTGTGGTGTTGCATTTTTTGTTCAAACCATTGTTGAAGGGGGATTTGTAATATGGCGACAGCGAAAAAGAAGGCAACCAAGAAGGCTGCCTCCAAGAAAGTGGCCAAGAAGAAGGTTGTGAAGAAGCCGGCGGCCAAGAAGGCCGTAGCGAAGAAGACGGTTGCCAAGAAGGCACCGGCCAAGAAGGCTGCTGCGAAGAAGCCTGCGGCGAAGAAGAAGGTTGCCAAGAAGCCGGCGGCCAAGAAGGCTCCTGCCAAGAAGGCAGCGCCGAAGAAGAAGTAATTCCGTAACTCCGGAATTGCATCAGGCGGAAGTGTCTGGTTGCGCGTTGCCACCAGACACTTCCCCGCACCGGGCAAAGTCTTCCGGTTCCCCTGAATCCCGCTCTCCTGACCTCCCCAAGCGCGTTCATATTTCCGTCAGCCTTGATCCCTGAATCTTCCTCGCCCCGCGAGGGAAACCGACGGCCAACAGACTCTCCCCACTGCCCGTGCAGCGGCACATCGCTACCCGAACATCAGCCATGCTGGCCAGAACAATTTTCTACCTGAAACATCTCGTCATCTGGTGCGTGCTCCTGGGTGTGCTGTACTGGGTCTGGCTGGACAGAAAAGTGGTTGCGGCCTTCAACGCGCGCCAATGGGAACTTCCAGCCCGCATCTACGCGAGCCCTGTCGAGCTGTTCAAGGACAAGGCGCTCAGCGCATCGGCGCTGGCTACCGCCCTTGGCATCCTCGGCTACCGTGAGGTCACTGCACCCAACGGTCCAGGCCAGTACAGCGTCAAGGGTAGCCAAGTCGATCTGGTGACACGGGGCTTCGCGTTCCCCGATGGACGGGAGCCCGCACGCGCCATGCGGGTCTGGTTCTCGGGGGGGCGTATCTCGGGGATGGCCGCACCGCGCGGCGAACAGTCGCCTGCAATCGTCAGGTTGGAGCCACTGGAAATCGGTCGCATCCATGCCAGCCGCTTCGAGGACCGAATCCTCTTGAAAAGCTCGGATATCCCGGAAGCTTTCATCCGCGCCCTCACAGCGGTTGAGGACCGTCGTTTCTTCTCTCATATCGGCATCGATTGGGCAGGAATCCTGCGCGCTGTATGGGTCAATCTCCTGCATGGCGGGATTGCTCAAGGGGGCAGCACGCTGACCCAGCAGCTGGTGAAGAATCTCTACCTGAATCAGGCACGCACCCTCAAACGCAAACTGGTGGAAGCGTTGATGGCCTTGTCCATCGAACGCCAGTTCTCCAAAGCCGAGATTCTCGAGACCTATGTCAATGAAGTCTTCCTGGGGCAGGATGGCAATCGCGCAATCCATGGCTTCGGACTCGCGGCGAGGTTTTATTACGGTCGCCCGCTGAACGAGCTGTCGACGCCCGAATTGGCCTTGCTGGTGGGAATGGTCCGCGGACCTTCGCGCTACAACCCTTTCCGGTTTCCGGAGCGCGCGCTGGAGCGCCGCAGCGTCATCCTCGATGTCTTCGTGGAAAACGGGTTGATCACCGCCGAGCAGGCCGGGGCTTTCAAGAAAGCACCGTTGGGTTTGCGCAGAGGCGAGTGGCGCACCGAGGGGCGGTATGCCGAGTACCTCGATCTGGTGCGCCGCCAGCTCAAGCGCGATTACCAGGAAGAAGACTTGCGGACGGCCGGCCTCGAAGTCTTCACGAGCATGGATGTCCTCGCCCAGGTTGCGGCGGAGCAGGCGGTTGCGGCCGGAATAGCCGACATGGAGCGAGCGCTGCCCCGTCAACGCGGCCAGTTACAGGCTGCCGTTCTTGTCACCGACGCCCGGACGGGTGACATCAAGGCGATCATCGGTAGTCACAAAGGCAACGCCGGGGGCTTCAACCGGGCGCTGGACGCGCACCGCCAGATAGGCTCACTGGTGAAGCCGTTCATCTACCTCACAGCCTTCTCGCGCCTCCCCGGGTTCAATGTAATCACTCCTCTGCGTGATGAGCCCAAGTCCTGGACGGGCCAGGATGGCAAGGTCTGGTCGCCGCGCAATTACGACGGGGGTTACCACGGGATTGTTCCGGCCAGGGAGGCGCTCGCGCGCTCGCTTAACCTCGCGACTGTCGATCTCGGATTCCGCATTGGAGTTGAATCGCTGCGCCACACACTCAAGGTCATGGGCGTTGAGGGCGACATCAGCCGCTATCCCGCACTTTTTCTCGGTGCGCTCGACATGACGCCCTACGAGGTCAGCCAGCTCTATCAGGTCGTGGCCAACGATGGTTTTCGAATGCCGTTGCGCGCGATTCAGGCGGTGGTGGATCAGGAAAACCGGCCACTGAAGCGCTACGGGATGAAAGTGGAACGCGTGATGGATGCGCGAAGCGTCTTCCTTACACGTTACCTCATGACCCAGACCGTCGAGCGCGGGACCGCGCGGCGGCTTGCTGCGGAATTCCCGAGCGCCCTGCCCATGGCGGGCAAGACCGGGACTTCCAACGACGGGCGGGACAGTTGGTTTGTCGGTTTCGCCGGCGATGATCTCATCACGGTCTGGGCGGGAAGGGACGACAACAAGTCCGCAGGCCTGACGGGAGCAAGCGGCGCGCTGCGGATCTGGGCCGAGGCCATACGCAAGATAGGCCCTCAGAGCATCACGATGGATCCGCCGGAGGGTGTCGATTGGTATTGGTTGACTCGCGACGGCAGCGCCCTGACCGAGCCGGGCTGCCCACGGGGCGTTCATGTGCCGCTGGACAGCCGCTACCTGCCGGAGATGATGATGCCCTGCCCGGGCGTTCCCGGCGGAGTCTTTTCTGGAGGGACTGAACATGGCCGTTAGACCGGTCGGGAAGAGGAACGTGTCAACACGGTCGGAGCAGGTGCTATTGAAGAGCCTGATGCTGGCAGCGCTGCTCGGCCCGCTGGCGGCCTGCACAACGGGTGGACCGCCGGCGCCCGTGGAAGGCCGCACGCCAGGCGGCGTCACAAAAAGCACGCCCCTCACCAGGTCGGCTGGAGCTTCTCCCGCTGCGGCTCCCGCGACTGCAGCGGGCACTCGGGTCTTCGCGCTCCCTGATGCAACCGGGCCGGCTGCGGCGCCGGTTCCGATGGACGAGGCAATTCCTGTCCCGGTGCCGCTGCCAGCCGAACGGACGTACGAAGATCCCGCGCTACGGGAACTCATCGCCCAGGTGGATGCAGCCCAATCGCGAGGGGACTCGGCTGCGGCCCGCGCGACGTTGGAACGCGCAGTCAAGATCAAACCAAGAGAGGCTGGGCTATGGCTGCGCCTCGCTGATCTGAGCTACACCGGCGGCGACTTCGAGCAGGCATTGGTTACGGCGCAGCGAGCCAGGGATCTCGCTGGTGCGGACGCCGGCACCCGGGCACGCGCGGACGATCTCATCCGCCGCGCCCAGCAGGGCGCGCTGCAGTGAGCATGGAGCTCTTGCCGAATCTCGTTGGCATCGGGCATGCATCGCTGATCGAGCAGAAAAGGCTTGATTAAGGTATGCCGCCTCAGTAACATCCGCGCCCTGACAATTGCGGGGTGGAGCAGTCTGGCAGCTCGTCGGGCTCATAACCCGAAGGTCGCAGGTTCAAATCCTGCCCCCGCTACCATCTAAGCAAAAAGGCCCCGGGAAATCGGGGCTTTTTGTTTTGTAAGGACAGAATTTGATCGCAGGCGAGACACTGGAATCCCTGCTTGGGCCCACCATAGAGGGATTGGGCTACGAGTTATGGGGCATCGAGAGGCAGCGCTCTCCGCGCGGTCTGCTGTTGCGCGTATATATCGATCATCCGGAAGGCATCACGCTCGACGATTGCGAGAAGGTGAGTCTTCAGGCCAGAGATGCCCTGGACGCAGAGGGGAAGCTGGGGGATGACACCCTGCTCGAAATCTCATCCCCCGGCATGGACCGACTCCTCTTCAAACCGGATCATTTTCAGCGGCATCTCGGCGAGACGGTGCAGGTTCGCCTGCGCATCCCAGTCCAGGGCCGACGCAACTTCCAGGGCACACTGGTCGCGGCTGACGGGTCCGGCGTTGTGATCGAGGGCGAAGGTGCCGAACTCAAGGCGAGCTACGCAGAGATCGACAAGACAAGAGTCGTTCCCCAGTGGCCGGACAAAGGCATCGCCATCGGCGGTGCACCAGCACGCAAGCATACGGGTTGAATGCAATGAACAAAGAAATCCTCACTGTCGTGGATGTGGTGTCCAACGAGAAGGGCGTGGCCAAGGAAGTCATTTTCGATGCATTGGAAGCCGCCCTTGAAGGCGCTACCCGAAAGCGCTACAGCGAGGAAATCGATCTACGCGTGGCCATCAATCGTGGCAGTGGTGACTACGCGGCATTCCAGCGCTGGGAAGTCATAGATCCCGTCCAGCACCGGGTGGACTTCGAGCTTGACGACGACGACCCGATCGCGCTCGAGTTCCCGCAGCGGCAGATCTGGCTGGCTGACGCCGAAGCCCGTCAGCCTGGCATCAAGGCGGGTGAATTCATCGAAGAACCATTGGAAGCCGCCGATTTCGGGCGCATTGCCGCCCAGACCGCAAAACAGGTCATCGTGCAGAAAGTGCGGGAGGCCGAGCGGGCGCAGATCGTGGAGGCCTTCAGCGACCGCATCGGGGAACTGGTGATGGGCGTGGTCAAGCGCGTCGAGCGCGGCAGCGTCTACCTTGATCTGGGAGGCAACGCCGAGGCCATGATCCCCAAGGAACACATGATTCCGCGTGAGGTGGTGCGCCCGGGCGACCGCATCCGTGGCTACCTGTTCGATGTGCGCCCCGAGAAGCGCGGACCCCAATTGTTCGTCAGCCGAACCGCCCGCGAACTGCTGATCGAATTGTTCAAGCTCGAGGTGCCCGAAATAGGCGAAGGCGTGATCGAAATCCACGGCGCGGCGCGCGACCCCGGGCTCAGGGCCAAGATCGCCGTGCGCAGCCGCGACCAGCGCATCGATCCGGTCGGCGCTTGCGTCGGCATGCGCGGCTCGCGCGTGCAGGCGGTATCAAATGAGCTTGCCGGCGAGCGTGTCGACATCATCCTGTGGGACGAGAACCCCGCCCAGTTCGTCATTAACGCCATGTCGCCTGCCGATGTGGTGTCCATTCTGGTTGATGAAGACTCCAACACCATGGACGTGGCGGTGGGCGAGGAACAGCTTTCGCAGGCTATCGGGCGCAATGGACAGAACGTGCGTCTGGCGAGCCAGCTCACAGGCTGGGACCTGAACGTGATGACCGAGGCGGATGCCGAGTCCAAGAGCGAGGCGGAAACCCAGAAGGCCCAGAAGACCTTCATGGACCTTCTCGATGTGGACGAGGAGATTGCGGTGATTCTGGTCCAGGAAGGATTCACTTCCATCGAGGAAATCGCCTATGTGCCCGAACACGAGATGCAGAGCATCGAGGAATTCGACGAGAGCCTGATTGCAGAACTCCGCCAGCGCGCGAAGGACCTGCTGCTCACGCGCGCCATTGCCTCCGAGGAGATGGCTGGTGACGCCAGGCCGCAAGAGGACCTGCTGCAGATGGAAGGCATGGATCTGGAACTGGCTTATACGCTCGCAGGCAAGGGCGTGGTCAGCATGGAGGATCTGGCGGAGCTTGCAGTGGACGACTTGCTGGAAATCGAGGGCATGGACGCGGATCGCGCCGCGCAACTCATCATGACCGCGCGTGAGCCGTGGTTTGCCGATCAGGCCAGCAACCCAGGGGTAGCAGATGGCTGAAATTACCGTTCGAGATTTCGCGAATACCATCGGTGTTCCCGTCGATCGCCTCATTGCGCAGCTGGGTGAAGCCGGCCTTGCCGAAAAGAAGCCGGCTGACGTCATCAACGAAGCAGAAAAAACCCAGCTCTACACTTATTTGAGACGGCTCCACGGCAAGGACGAAGCCGCACCCGAGCCCAGCAAGATCACCCTGCGGCGCAAGACCGTCAGCGAGCTGAAGATCCCGGCCGACAAAGCCAAGCCAAGCCGACTGGGAATCACCACCAAACCGACGGCCGCCAAGACGGTTGCGGTGGAGATTCGGCGCAAGAAGACTTACGTCAAGCGCAGCGTTGTCGCCGAGGAAGAGGCATCGCGCCTGGAAAAGGAAGCCACCGAGATCGAGCAGAAGCGGCTGGAGGCGGAAGCGCTCAATCCGCCGGAGACAGTGCAGCCCGGGCGAGCATCCGAAACCGCAGAGCCGGAAGCGCCCGCGGTCGAAGTTGTCGCCGCGGCGCAAGCCGACGTTGAAGCTGTCCTGCCTCCCACCGACATCGAGGCCATCGTTGCGCAGGCCGTGGAGCAGGAGGTGGCGTCCAAACCAGCCGCCGTGGCGGCGCCTGCGCCGGCCCCGGCGCGCCGACCGGAACATGGTCAACGCCAGGAACCACGCGGCGGGGAACGTGATACCCGCGGCGGCGGCCGGCGTGAGCTGCATGTCGCCAGTGACAAGTCAGGCAAGCGCAAGAAGAAGCAGCTGCCGACCCGGCGACCCGTCACCCCCACGGGGGGTGGAAAACACGGCTTCGAGCGGCCCACGGCGCCGGTCGTGCGCGAGGTCGCTATCCCGGAAAGCATCACTGTCGCCGAACTCGCCCAGAAGATGTCGGTCAAGGCTGCCGAGGTGATCAAGGCCATGATGACCTTGGGCACGATGGTCACCATCAACCAGATGATCGACCAGGAGACGGCAGCGATCGTGGTTGAGGAAATGGGGCACAAGGCCAAGCTCACACGCGCCGACGCCATCGAGGCGGAATTGCTGGAGGACGGCAGCTCGGAGGCGGATCTGGAGCCTCGCGCGCCCATCGTGACCATCATGGGCCACGTCGACCACGGCAAAACCTCGCTCCTCGACTACATCCGGCAGGCACAGGTGGCGGCCGGTGAAGCGGGTGGAATCACCCAGCACATCGGTGCCTATCAGGTTGATACCCCCCATGGGCGAATCACCTTTCTCGATACTCCGGGTCATGAAGCATTCACAGCCATGCGTGCCCGCGGCGCCAAGGTTACCGACATCGTGATTCTGGTCGTTGCCGCGGATGACGGTGTGATGCCGCAGACGGAAGAGGCGATCAAGCACGCCAAGGCGGGAACCGTGCCGATGATCGTGGCTGTCAACAAGATAGACAAAGCAGGCGCCGATCCCGAGCGCATCAAGCAGGAACTGTCTATCCGTAACGTCATCGCGGAGGATTGGGGCGGTGACACGCAGTTCGTTCCAGTGTCCGCCAAGACCGGCCAGGGCGTGGATCAATTGCTGGAAGCGATCTCGCTCCAGGCCGAAGTTCTGGAGCTCAGGGCGTCCCAGCACGGCCCGGCGAAGGGTGTGGTGATTGAATCGCGACTGGACCGCGGGCGTGGGCCGGTGGCGACGGTGCTCCTGCAGCGCGGTGAGCTGCGGCGCGGTGATGTCCTGCTGACCGGCACCGAGTTTGGTCGGGTGCGCGCCATGGTGGATGCCTCCGGCAAAACCGTGGACCGTGCTGGTCCGGCCGAACCCGTGGAAGTGTTGGGACTGTCCGGCACGCCCAACGCGGGCGACGAGGCCACCGTGGTGGACGATGAACGCAAGGCCAGAGAAATTGCGATCTTCCGTCAGGAGAAAGATCGAGAGACCAAGCTGGCCCGACAGCAGGCGGCCAAATTGGAGAATGTGTTCTCCCAGATGAAGGAAGGCGAGACCGCAAGTCTCAAAATCGTCATCAAGGCCGACGTGCAAGGCTCTGCAGAGGCACTCAGCGAGGCGTTGGTGCGTCTCAGCAACGACGAGGTCAAGGTTGACGTCATCTCCAGCGGTGTTGGTGGCATCAACGAATCCGACGTCAATCTGGCCTTCGCGTCGCGGGCCTTCATGGTGGGGTTCAACGTGCGTGCCGACAGTGCCGCCCGTCGACTCGTGGATGAGGAAGGTATCGATCTGCGCTATTACAGCGTCATCTACGATGTGATCGATGATGTGAAGGCGGCCGTGACCGGGATGCTGGCGCCAGAAATGCGCGAGACCATCACCGGTGTGGCGCAGGTACGCGATGTCTTCCGTTCTTCCAAGCTCGGCGCCATTGCCGGCTGCATCGTCAGCACCGGCGTCGTGAAGCGCAACAACCCGATCCGCGTACTGCGCGACAACGTCGTTATCTATGAAGGTGAGCTCGAATCCCTGCGGCGGTTCAAGGACGACGTGAACGAGGTCAAGGCCGGTATCGAGTGTGGTATCGGGGTGAAGAACTACAACGATGTGAAGCCGGGAGACCAGATCGAGGTCTACGAGCGGACCATGGTGGCTCGCACCGCATGAGCTGCGGCGTGATTGCTACCGGCCCGGCCCATGGCCGGGCTCTTCGGAGCTAGATCATGCCCAAGGAGTACGGACGCAACCTGCGTATCGCCGAGGCCATCCAGCGTATCGCGGCGCCTGCCATCACGAGCCTGGCCCGCGAGCACCGCTGGGGCATGGTGACCATCACGGATGTCGAGGTTGCGGCCGACATGACGGTGGCGCGACTGTTCGTGAGCGTCATGGGACATCCGGACCCGGCGTCAGTGCTGGTTGGACTGCGCGAGGCGCTGCCTGACATCCGCTCGGCGGTGGCACGGGATCTGCCGCTCAAGAAGGTCCCCGCGCTGCAGGTCGCAGAAGACAAATCCATCGCGCAGGGTGCGCGTATTGCAGAGCTGCTCAAATCCGAGCCTGCCGGTCAGGCGTGAATCCTTCCTTGCCCGGAGCTTCTCTTGTCTGAGGTCTTGGCACCGGCCGGCACAACTCCGAACACGCGCCGCCCGCAGCGGGCCGTGCATGGCATCCTGCTGCTGGACAAGCCTCCGGACATCAGCTCAAACCGCGCCCTGCAGGTGGTGCGCCGCGCATTGATGGCCGCCAAGGGCGGACACACCGGCAATCTCGATGTGGCGGCGAGCGGCCTCCTGCCGCTTTGCTTCGGTGAGGCCACCAAGGTCTGCGGGTTCCTGCTCGACGCCGACAAGCGCTATCAGGCGGTGGTGCGCCTCGGGGTGGTGACGGCCAGTGGTGACGCCGAAGGCGAAGTCTTGTCCCGTTCCGATGACCTTCCCCTGGCAGCCGCTCAGGTGGAGGAAGCACTGACCCGATTGCGCGGGCCGCAGATGCAGGTTCCGCCCATGTACTCAGCGCTCAAGCGCGACGGTCAGCCCCTGTACCGGCTGGCGCGGCAGGGCATCGAAGTGGAGCGCGAAGCGAGGCCGGTGACCATCCATCGCCTCGAGATGCTGGCCTGGGAGGGCGAGACAGTGGTGCTGGATGTGAGCTGCAGCAAAGGCACTTACATCCGTTCGCTTGCAATGAGCCTGGGGGAGATCCTCGGCTGCGGGGCCTCTCTGGCTGCGCTGAGGCGCCTTGAAGCCGGCCCCTACGACATCACCCACGCCCACGGCCTGGAACTGTTCGAAGGTGGGAGGCACCCGCCGGAAGCACTGGAGGAACTGCTGCTGCCCATGGACAGCGCCCTGCAGGTATTTCCCCGAATCGACCTGGATGAGGCGGGCAGACAGAAGGTCAGGCAAGGCCAGAGTCTGAGCCTCGCCGAGGAACAATGCGTGGTGGGGACCGCGCGGCTTTACGGGCCGGCGGGGGAGTTCCTTGGCATGGGGGAGGGTGACATCAGCGGGCATCTGCGGCCCCGGCGCCTCATGGCCACGGGAAAAGACGCAGAATGACGCCGAATGACGCCGAAACACGGCGGTTTCCGTAGTTTGAAGGTTGTTCCGCAAGGGGTGCGCGGTTAGAATGCGCCCCGCCAAGAAAGCAAGCAAATCAGATTCAGGAGTGCGTTAATGGCTTTGAAGAGCGAACAGAAGCAGGAGATTCTGCAGAATTACCAGCGTGGGGCCAGTGATACCGGCTCCCCGGAAGTGCAGGTTGCCCTGCTGTCGGCTCGCATCGAGGATCTCTCGGGACACTTCAAAGCGCATGCCCACGACAACCACTCCCGCCAGGGGCTCCTGCGCATGGTGAATCGCCGACGCAAGCTCCTCGACTATCTCAAGACCCGTCACACCGAACGCTACCGGGAACTCATTGCCCGTCTCGGCTTGCGCAAGTAAGCATGGCCGGCGGAAACGCCGGCTTTTCGATCCAGCCCCCTTCACCTCTCTCCAGCGCAAGCGACGGACCAATCAAGCATGACCGCTCAAACAGTTTCATTCCAATACGGTAACCACACGGTGCAGATCGAGACCGGCCGCATCGCCAAGCAGGCGACGGCAGCCGTGGTGGTGACCATGGGGCAGACCATCGTGCTTACCACGGTGGTCGGCGCACAGAAGGCTTCCCCGGACCGCGACTTTTTCCCGCTCACTGTGGATTACCAGGAACGCACCTACGCGGCGGGCAAGATTCCCGGTGGTTTCTTCAAGCGCGAGGGACGTCCCACCGAGAAGGAAACCCTGACCTCGCGACTGATTGATCGCCCCATCCGCCCGCTGTTTCCCGAAGGCTTCACCAACGAAGTCCAGATCATCTGCACCGTGCTCTCGCTGGATCCGAAAGTGGATCCGGATATTGCCGCACTGATTGGCGCCTCGGCGGCACTTTCGCTCTCCGGCATGCCATTCCAGGGCCCGATTGGTGCCGCGCGCGTCGGTTATCGGAACGGCGAGTATCTGCTCAATCCCAGCTTTTCCGAGCTCGATGACTCCGAACTTGACCTCGTGGTGGCAGGTACGGCGAGCTCGGTACTGATGGTGGAGTCCGAGGCTCGCCAGCTTTCCGAGGAAGTCATGCTCGGCGCCGTGGTCTTTGGACACACGCAGTCCCAGGCCGTGATCAATGCCATCCATGAACTGGTCGCCAAGGTGCAGCCAAAATCCTGGGATTGGCACCCGGCCGCGGACAACACCGAACTGAATGCAGCGCTCAAGAACGGATTTGGCGCGGCCTTCGCCGAGGCCTATCTCATCATCGACAAGCTGAAGCGTAGGGACCGGCTGTCCGTGCTGCGCCAGGAGGCACTTGCCGCTCTCGCCGCCGGCGAGACTCCGGCCTGGACGTCGCAACAGGTGAGTGCCGCAATCGGCGGACTCGAATACGACACCGTGCGCGGCAACATCCTCGCCGGCAAGCCCCGCATCGACGGACGCGGCAAGGCTGATGTGCGGGCAATCAACGTGGAAGTGGGCCTGCTCCCGCGTACCCACGGCTCCGCCCTGTTCACGCGCGGCGAAACCCAGGCCTTGGTCGTCACGGCCCTCGGCACGGAACGCGACTCCCAGATCATCGATGCCATCGAAGGCGAGCGTCGGGAACCTTTCATGCTGCATTACAACTTCCCGCCCTTCTCGGTCGGTGAAGTGGGGCGTGTGGGTTCACCCAAGCGACGTGAAATCGGTCATGGCCGTCTGGCCAAGCGCGGCATTCAGGCCGTGATGCCGGACATGAGCCGTTTCCCTTACGCGGTGCGTGTGGTGTCCGAGATCACCGAATCCAACGGCTCGAGCTCCATGGCGTCCGTCTGCGGTACCAGTCTTGCCCTCATGGATGCCGGCGTGCCGCTCACGGCACCCGTGGCGGGAATCGCGATGGGTCTCATCATGGCGGATCGCGACTACGTGGTGCTGTCCGACATCCTGGGCGACGAAGACCACCTCGGTGACATGGATTTCAAGGTGGCGGGCACGGCCAATGGCGTGACCGCGCTGCAGATGGATATCAAGATCAACGGCATCACGCGCGAGATCATGGAAACCGCGCTGGCCCAGGCCAAGCATGGTCGCCTGCACATCCTCGACTGCATGAACAAGGTGCTGGCCACGCCCCGCACCGAGATGTCCGAATACGCGCCGCGCATCATCACCATCAAGATTGATCCGGACAAGATTCGTGATGTCATCGGCAAGGGCGGCAGCACCATCCGCCAGATCACGGAAGAGACGGGCACCACCATCGACATCACTGATGATGGCACGGTGAAGATTGCGTCAGTCGACTTCGCGGCGGGTCAGGAAGCCAAGCGCCGGGTGGAAGCGATCACCGCCGATGTCCAGGTGGGCGCAATCTATGAGGGCCGGGTCCAGAAGCTGATGGATTTCGGTGCTTTCGTGAATATCCTGCCCGGCAAGGATGGCCTGGTGCATATTTCCCAGATCTCCCATGAACGCGTCGAAAACGTCAGCGACAAGCTGCGCGAAGGCGACACGGTCCGGGTCAAGGTGCTGGAAGTGGACAAGCAGGGCAGAATCCGCCTCAGCATGAAGGCCGTGGACGAACAGTGAGCGCCGGACCCGACCTCTCAAGGTCGGGTTGTACAAAATAGAAACGACGCCATTTTCAGCAGACAAACGCAACCAAGGTTAGACAAGATGGTCACGATCAGACTCTCACGCGGCGGTGCCAAGGCCCGGCCTTTTTATCATGTGGTGGTAACGGACAG